>Ga0206130_10002944_pt1 | contig 22984 bp, 23 predicted proteins | sample Helgoland_Spring_9_FD_148637 | JGI IMG/M metagenome (GOLD analysis project Ga0206130, IMG submission 148637) | Pelagic subsurface seawater microbial communities from Kabeltonne, Helgoland, North Sea - Helgoland_Spring_Bloom_20160512_1 | ecosystem: Environmental > Aquatic > Marine > Epipelagic ... | reverse complement strand
CTCCAATTTGAATTATGGTACTGGCCTGACTTTTCTTTAATGCTTGAAGGTCAGTATTGATACATATGAATTCTACGCCTTGAACATTTTTTTCAATCATAAAGTCAACAGCATTGCCACCACACCCTCCAACACCAATCACTTTTATCAATGCTTTTTGGCCCTTATCATCTACCATTTCAAACATAAATTACCCTTATTTTTCTTGAAAGTATCAAAAATTTCCTTGAAACCATAATTTCATCTTTTTAAGTATATTAGTAATTGCATTCCCATCCAAATGCAAATTAGTGTCCTTGTCTTTATCCTCTTTACCCATTTTAAGAAGACCAACACCTGTCGCATACCTTGGGTTTTCAATAACCTGCAGCAAGCCATCAATATCTCTTGGTAAACCTAACCGAACTGGGGCATCAAAAATTGACTCTGCCAATTCAACTGCACCATTTAACATTGACGAACCCCCAGTAATAACAATTCCAGATGAAATTGCGTCCAACGTTTTACTTCTAATCAATTCATTTTTTATCAAATCAAAAAGCTCTTCCATTCTCGGTTGAATAACTTGAGCTAGGGTAAGTGTTGTTATCTTTTTTGGGTCTCTGCCATCAACTAAAGGAATTTCAATAATTTCATTAGCGGAAGCCATGCTAGTCATCGCTGATCCGTGGTTAATTTTGATGTCTTCTGCTGATTGATTTGGCGTTCTAAATGCAACTGATATGTCGTTAGTAACTTGATCGCCTGCTATGGGAATAACAACCGTATGTTGAATCTGTCCATTTTTAATAACTGCAATATCTGTTGTACCACCGCCAATATCAACAAGACATACACCCAAATCTCGCTCATCCTTAGTAAGGGCTGCTTCAGCAGACGCTAGAGGTTGTAAAACTAACTCCGTAACATCTAAACCACATCGCTTAATACATTTAATAATATTTTGTGCAGCAGCAACTGCTCCGGTAATAATATGCACCTTTACCTCAAGCTTCATTCCACTCATTCCAATTGGCTCAATTATGTCATGTTGTTGATCAACGACATATTCTTGAGTAAGGATATGTAAAACTTGTTGGTCAGGCGGTAATGTTATCGCTTGAGCCGTTTCAATAACTCTATCAATATCCATCTGAGAGACTTCTGAATCTTTTATTTTTACCATGCCATGTGAATTTAGACTTTTAATATGACTGCCAGCTATGCCCGTATAGACATCCTTAATTTTACAATCAGCCATTAATTCTGCTTCTTCAACAGCCCTCTGGATTGCTTGCATTGTACTTTCTATATTAACAACAACACCTTTTTTCAATCCTTTTGAGACATGTTGCCCTAGGCCAATAATTTTCAGAACACCATCTGGAAGTAACTCAGCTACTATAACGACAATCTTTGATGTACCAACATCAAGGGCGACAATAAGGTTATTTTCGTCTTTATTTTTAATCATAGGATTGTCTTATTCAAAGTTTTGTCTTTATTTTTCTTTTTTGTTTTTCTAACAGAGAATCCGTCTCTGTAACGCATATCAACGTAGTCAATCTCGCTTTTTAATTCTGCTAATACAAATTGGTAGTTTTTAATAAAACTTTTAACTCTAGAGGATACATTTTTCTTTCCTAAAACAACCCTTATAAAGTTATTTGTCTTAATTTCCCATGAAAGTCTCTCAGAAAGTTTAATTATACTGATATGTATTAATTCTTTAGCTAAAATTTTATTAATTTCTCTAAATTTAATCGTCATCTCTTTTACAAAATTCTCTGGTCCCACAAAAATGGGTAAATTTTCTTCTGTAGAAGCAATAAATATTTCGCCCTTATCGTTAACTAATCCAGTACCCTCCCACCTAGCAATTGGTTTATGTTCTTCGATAATTATCTCTAATTGATCTGGCCATTTTCTTCTTAAATCAACATCCCTTACCCATGGTAGCTGTTTAAAAGCTGATCTAGCTTCATATAAATTCAAATTAAAAAAATTACCTTGGACGTATTCTTCTGTTATTAAATTAATTTGTTCTCTATCAATATGTTGATATTGCCCTTTTATTAAGATTTCATTGATAGGAAGATTTGCGTGGTTAAAGATATGATTCACTAAAAAAATAACGCATACAAAAATTAATACAAAAACCAAATACGTTATTCTTTTTATAATAGAAAGAGAATTAATCATATGTCTCACCCAATATATCAAGCACTAAATCATCAAAATTTTTTCCTAAGACTTTTGCAGACATCGGCATCAAACTATGATTAGTCAATCCGGGTATGGTATTAACTTCAATAAAAAATAATTCTTTATTATCGTCAATCATAAAATCCACTCTTCCGTAACCACTGCAACCTAACGAAAAAAAAGCATCAAGTGATTTTTCATTAATTTTTTCAACAAATTCCTTAGATAAGTTAGCGGGACAAATAAACTCTGTATCTTTACGATTATATTTTGCATCAAAGTTATAAAAATTTGTTTTAGGTTTAATTTCTATAATGGGAAGTGCAGCATTATTTAAAATTGGAATGGCATATTCATTTCCACTTACATAAGTTTCAGCAATTATGGTTGAATCTATTATCGATGCGTTATCAAAAGCTTCCATGTAATCATTATTATTTTTTACTATACTGACCCCTAAACTCGATCCTGATGAAGCAGGTTTCAAAATAAATTCATCGCCAAAATATTTTCTTAAAATTGTGTAATCATCTGCCGAATTTGCCAACATAAAAAGTGGGGTTGAGACATTATCTTTTGCCCATTGTTTTTTTGCTAAATATTTATTCATACAAAGTGAAGAGGCCGCTGCACCATTTCCCGTATATGGAATTTTTAAGCTATCTAAATGCTTTTGTATTTTTCCATCCTCACCATCTTTTCCATGAAGGCAAATAAAAATTCGATCGAACAACTTTAATTGTTCTAAATTGTCAGTTTTGGGATCAATCGCAGTCGCATCAATATTATTGCTTTTAAGTGCCCTAAGAACAGATTGGCCACTACTAATTGAAATTTCTCTTTCATTTGAGGTGCCTCCTAAAAGAACAGCAACCTTACCAAAAGTTTCTTTATTCATTAAACATCTCCAATGATTTCTACTTCCGGAGTCAATTTAATTTTTGTCTCTTTAAAAACAATCTTTTTAATATGTTTAATTAGATCTTCTATATCTTGCGCACTTGCTGCGCCAAGGTTAATAATGAAATTTGCATGTTTTTCTGAAATTTTAGCATCGCCAATTTTAAATCCCTTTAACCCGCAATCCTCAATAAGTTTGGCCGCATGATTATTATCAGGGTTTTTAAAAGTCGATCCAGCTGAGGGCCAGCTTAATGGTTGTGTACTTTTTCTATGAGACAATAATTTCCTTATACTCGCCTCAGCTTCTATTTTTTTTCCTTTTGGAAAAGAGAACCAAGCGCCTACAAAATTGTCTGCCTTGTTCTTCTTTTGAATTTTCCTATACCCCACTTTAAAATCTTTTGGATTCCGCTCAATTAAATCTCCATCGGCATTTATCATCTTTACTTTTTTAACAAAACTCCATATCTCAGATCCATAACACCCTGCATTCATTGCCAATGCTCCACCAATTGTTCCTGGAATGCCTGATAGAAAAGCTGAGCCGGTGTGCCCTTCTTTAGCTATCAATTTTGAAAATTTAGAGCAACTTAACCCAGCTTCAGAATAAAACAGCCCCTCCTCTTTAAAAAAGTTATTCAAGCCTTTATGCATTACGATAGTCGTCCCTTTAATGCCATTATCTCTAACAAGAATATTTGATCCCAACCCAATAAATTTTATTGGCCTTTGTACCTTTTTATTCTTAATTAATTGGCACAAAAAGTTAATATCAGAGCAAATTACAAAGTTTTCTGCTTTACCGCCCACCTTCCAGCTATTAAATTTTGTTAAACTTACATTCTTATATATCTTATTCGTTTCCATCTTAATCTTCTACAAAGGACTTTACGAATTCAGAAATATTTCCCGCCCCCATGATAAGGACGATTGAATTTGTATTAATTTTTTTTAAAATAGCCTCTTCTGCATCGGCAAAATTATCAAGGTATGTTCCTTTTTTTTGTTTTATTTTTTTTATTATATTTTGAGATGAGATTTGGTTTATTTTTGATTCTCCTGCAGAGTAAATGTCAAATAAAAAGGTTTTATTTGTTAGCTGAAGGACTCTAACCAATTCATCAAAACAATCTCTTGTACGCGTGTATCTATGTGGCTGGAAAACTAAATTTATTTCACGCCTAGGAAATGCTTTCTTTGTCGCCTTAATTACTGCTTCAATTTCAGTGGGGTGATGTCCATAGTCATCAATAACAATAAGGTTTTTTTTATTTTTACAAATATTTTTATATACATCATATCTTCTTCCTACACCATCAAATTTGCTTAATGCATTTTTTATATCTTTTATGGATACTTCATACTCAAGTGCTACAGAGATTGCAGCAAGAGTATTTCTAACAAAGTGTTGTCCAGGGAAATTAATCGAGACCGTAAATCTTTTTTTTGTGTATTTATTATCAATTACTTTAAATTTTACTTTCCTGCCTTCATGAATGATATCTATTGCTCTAATTTGTGCCTCTTTAGATATACCATAGGTCACTATAGGTCTTAAAATTTTAGGTATTACTGATTTTAAAATTTTATCGTCAATACATAAAAAAATATTTTCATAAAATGGTGCTTGGTGAATAAAATCTATATATGTTTGTTTCAGCGTTTCAAAGTCACCTTGATAGTTTTCAAGATGATCCTTATCTATGTTTGTGACGACGGTGTTAATTGGGTTTAGGTGAAGAAATGATGCATCTGATTCATCAGCTTCAACAATGATCACATTACTCTTCCCAAGCTTGGCATTCTTTAGCATGGAATTTAATCTTCCACCAATAACATAAGTTGGGTCTATTTTAGCTTCGGTTAATATCGAGGCTATTAAACTTGTGGTTGTAGTTTTTCCATGCGTTCCTGCAACTGCAATACCCCTTTTAAAACGCATCAGTTCAGATAACATTTCAGCTCTTGAGATCATAGGTATTTTATTTTTTTTTGCTTCTATTAATTCAGGGTTATTTCTTGAGATTGCATTTGAAAATACGATCGTATCAACTTTTTTTATATTTGCTTTGTCATGTTGAGAGTAAACTTTAATTCCTAATTTCTTAAGTGATTTTATTGTATCTGAAATTGCTAGGTCGGAACCACTTACAATGAAGCCAAGCGTTTGCATCACCTCTGCAATACCACTCATCCCTGATCCACCAATTCCTATAAAGTGTATTCTTTTTATTTTATTTTTCATTTTAGTAATGTATTACATACCTTTAGAACCTCATCACATGCATGATTACTGTGCAGTTTTTTTGCTTTTAGCGCCATATTTTCACATTTTTTTCTGTCTAGCCTTTCCAAATTAAATAATAATTTTTTCTCTAGGTTTTTTTCTCTGATAATTTCTGCTGCACCTGCGTCCTTAAGAATTTTTGCATTAAAAAATTGGTGGTCATCAACGGCAAATGGATATGGAATTAATATACTAGCGGTTCCAGAGGTGATCAACTCTGAAACTGTTAATGCTCCTGACCTTGCAATCACAATGTCCGCCCAATTATACTTTTTTTCCATATCAAAAATATACTTTCTGGTTTCAACTTTGAAGTCTGCGCCCTTATAGCTTTCTTTTAATAATTCAAACATTTTTTCACCAGATTGATGAATAATAGATAGTTTATTCTTACTATTTATTTTTTTAAAAATAGATGGTAAGAGCTGATTAAATGCTTTTGACCCCAAGCTTCCTCCAAAAACTAGGATTCTTAAAGGGCCCTTTCTATTTAAAAATCTTTTTTTTGGGTTTCTTACCTGTTCTATCTCTTTCCTTATAGGGTTACCTATAATTTTTGATTTTCTTAAACTATTTGGAAACGCTGAAAAATTTTGATTAGAGATGAAAGATAAAATTTTGTTTGTTAAGCCAGGTATTGAATTTTGTTCGTGCACAATAAGTTTTATATTTAAAATTTTAGCCGCCAATGCTGCTGGCAAGGAAACATAACCCCCCATTACAATCAATAATTTTGTCTTTGTAATTTTGAGTGCCTTTATAGCTTGAATTGTTGAGATTGTAACAATAAAGGGCAGCTGTGTTAGTTTTAATAATCCTTTGTTCCGCATACCGGAAATTGATAATGCAAAAAATTGAAATTTTTTTTTGTCTATTAACTTATTTTCCATTCCCTTTGGGGTTCCAAGCCATGAAATATTATATCCACTCATTTGAAGGTTATCTGCAATAGCGATGCCAGGGTTGATGTGTCCCCCAGTGCCTGCTGCGGCAATTGTAATATTTACTTTTTTAATAAAATTGCCCTCGCATATTTCTTCTATTCTCATAATCAATTTTAAGTACAATCGCAATTGCAATCATGTTTATCAAAATACCCGTTCCTCCATATGACAAGAGCGGAAGTGTGAGCCCCTTTGTAGGGAAAAGTCCTAAATTTACTCCCATATTTATTATGCCCTGTATCCCAAACCATAAACCAATACCTTGTGCCATTAGTGCAGAAAATGGCTTCTTATTTTGGATAGATTCTTTAGCAATTCCAAACATCCTTACAACTAGAAATGAGAATAAAATTATTATTATAGAGACTCCTAATAAACCAAATTCTTCACCTATGACCGCCAGTATAAAGTCAGTGTGTGCCTCTGGTAAATATTGTAATTTTTCAACACTTGCTCCTAGCCCTGAGCCGAAAAATTCACCCCGACCAAATGCCATTAATGAATGTGTCAATTGGTAACTTTTACCTAGTGGGTCATCCCACGGATCTAAAAATCCAATAATTCTATCGAGCCTATAAGGCTGCAAAGTAATAAGGTAGTAGATACTTATTGGTGCAAAAAATAATAAACTAAAAAATATTTTATATGTAAGCCCCCCTAAAAAAAGAAGCCCCATCGCTATTACTGTAATTACAGTAAATGCTCCAAAATCAGGCTCTAAAAGAAGGAGGAATCCTGTAAGTACAATTATTCCTAACATCGGTAAAAAACCTTTCACTATGGTCCTCATTTGTTTCGATTTTCTTAAGACATAATCTGAGGCGTACATTATAGTAAAAAGCTTCACAAGCTCTGAAGGTTGAAAATTAATAATAATCAATGATATCCACCTTCTACTTCCGTTCACCTCCTTACCAACTCCAGGGACCAAAACTAAAACTAATAAGATCAATCCAAATATAAATAAAATGGGAGCAATTTTCTGCCAAAAATATATGGGTATTAAGAATGCAATATATCCAAAGATAAAACCTATGCATATATATATCGACTGCCTTATTAAGTGATGGTAACTATTAAAGTTTAGTACTTTACTACTTGCTGCTATATCAACAGACGAGGAATAAACCATAACAAGCCCAGCACCTAAAAGAAGAAGTGAGGCCCATACCAAATGATAATCGTAAATTGGTAAATTGTAATTTGTTTGTGCTGAAAATATTTTCAATTTTTTAATGCGCGTACTATTTTATTAAAGTGCTCACCCCGTTCAATATAATTTTGGTACATATCGTGACTTGAGCAAGATGGTGATAGCAGAATAATATCTCCATTAGCAGCGTGATCAAACGCTTGAATAACTGCAACAGCCAGATCATTACATATAGAAATTTTTAAATTAATTAGTTTTGCAAATATTTTCTTAATTACTAAAGCATCTTTTCCAATTAAAAATAGATGGGATACATTTTTATTTAAATATTTTTTTAATGGTTCCATAGATAATCGTTTGCTATCACCCCCAGCAATTAAAAAAATATTTTTATCATTAAAAAATTGTAATGCTGCAATAGTTGATGCCACGTTTGTAGCTTTAGAATCGTTATAGAATTTAATGCCATTTATATCCCTTATCAATTCCATGCGGTGAGGGGCGCTATTAAAGCTCTTTATAACATCTTGATAATTTGAAAAAGATATATCCAGACACCTAAATGCTGCAAATGCTGCAGCAATATTTAATTCATTATGATTACCTAATAATTTGGATTCTTTAATACACACCTCAAAATCATTATTATTAATAATAAATTTACTATCTTCAATAGAACAAATAATATATTTTTCTTGTGATATTTTTTCTGAAAACTTAGTCTTTATATCACCTCCGTCACTATGCATGAATGTTATATCTTTGAACCGCTTAGGTACTTTTTTTAGTAAGGCTTCATTAATAACTTGCCTTTTGCTTGATTTTAATAACGCTAATTTTGATTGTAGGTAATCATCTATACTGACATGCATATCTAAATGATCTTCAGTAAAATTAAGAAAAACTCCTACATCAATTTTCTTGCCTGGAAATCCATTTTTTTTAAAGGGGTTTAATTGAAAACTTGAGATTTCGAGAACTACAACCTCAAGACTTTCTAGCTTATCGACTAAATCTAAAGGTGAATTACCAATATTTCCAGATGCCTTAGCCTTATAACCAGCCTTTGTTAATAAATGCTCCAGAAATAAACAGGTAGTTGTCTTTCCATTTGTTCCTGTTACACCAATGACTTTCAAATTATTTGAATTATTGGACAAATGTTCCAGAAATAAGGAGATATCATTGATGATGCTAAATTTTTGATTAAATTTATTTACTTCAGCTGGGCTGACTCCAGGACTCAAAAATATGTGAGACTTTTTATCTATAAAATCAAATTTTATATCCCCCGAATAAACATCTTCAATGTCTAGATCTTTTAATAAACTCCGTTGTTCTTTTACTGTTTTATTTTTATCGTAGATACTAATTTTAAATAATTTTTTTTTGAATTCTATTTGCTTTGTTAAATAATCAACACAGGATAAGCCTGATTTTCCTAAGCCTATAACTAAAATATGCTTAATTTCTTCGAGTGCTGAGACTTCTGATTTTTTTTTTATTTCCATTAACGAATTTTAAGGCTTGCAAGACCAATAAGAACAAGCATCATTGTTATGATCCAAAATCTAACGACAACTTGCGTTTCTTTCCAACCTTTTTTTTCAAAGTGATGATGCAATGGCGCCATCAAAAAAATTCTTCTTCCTATACCATGTTTTTTCTTTGAATATCTAAAGTAAGAAACTTGAAGCATGACCGAAATTGTTTCTACTACAAAAATACCTGCCATAATTAGCAAGACAACTTCTTGTCTTACAATAACTGCAATTGTGCCCATTGCAGCACCAATAGATAAAGAACCAAGATCCCCCATAAATACCTCTGCAGGGTATGCATTAAACCAAAGAAAACCGAGCCCTGCACCTGCCAGGGCTGCACAATAAATAACTAGCTCACCAGCACCCTTAATATAGGGTATATCTAGATAATCCGAAAAAATAACATTGCCCCCTAAATAAGCAAAGATACCTAGGGCACTAATAATCATTACAGCTGGCATGATTGCTAACCCATCCAACCCATCTGTTAGATTAACGGCATTACTGCTTCCCACCACGACCAAATAAGTCAAAGCTGTAAATCCAATAAAGCCCAAAGGTATACTCAAATCTTTAATAAATGGAACCAGTAGAGAGGTCTCTTGCGAGGTATTTGCATTTAAGAAAAGGTACAAAGCGACAACGATAGCAACAATTGACTGTAAAAAGTATTTGGTTAGTGCCGACATTCCATCAGAATTTTTATGTTTTATTTTGCTGAAGTCATCAATCAGGCCAATCAAACCAAACGATGTCGTTACGAAAATCATAAGCCATATATAAGCATTCGATAAATCTGCCCATAAAAATGTTGATATTAAAATTGATATTAAAATTAATCCCCCACCCATTGTGGGTGTGCCCATTTTTTCTATATGTGTGGTGGGGCCGTTTGCTCGAACATATTGCCCAAAACTATAGTCACCTAGTTTTTTTATATACCAGCCGCCAAATATAAATGAGATTGTAAGCGCCGTAATTACTGATAAAACTGCACGTAAAGATAGATAGTTGAATATACTTAACATCGTATAATCATTTGATAACCATTTTAGAAATTCGTATAACATAATTTACTTTCTCAACTACTTAATTAATTTTTCTACAATCTCTTCCATCTTCATTGACCTTGATCCCTTGACTAGAATAGTTGAATCTTTCATACAAGAATATAAATACTTAACTAGCTCGTCCTTACTATTGAACCAAGCATTTTTTCCATCAAGTAATGTAATTACCTCTTTAACGTATTTCCCTAAACCTAATGTAATATCTATTTTAGTCTCTTTAATCAATCTGGAAAGCTCTTGATGATATATTCTTGAATTTTCCCCTAGTTCAGCCATATCTCCAATAACTAAAATTTTCTTTCCTTGAAATTCATCAAGAACTTCTATAGCTGATTGAAAGGCTGATGGATTTGCATTATATGTATCATCTATTATTGCTGTCCCTTGTATTCCTTTCTTCAACTCTAATCGACCAGGGATAGGGTTTACATTTTCTATGCCTTGCTTAATTTTTGTCGGATTAATTTTTAACTGATAAGCACATGTTACGGCGGCTAAAATATTTGAAATATTATTATGCCCTAATAATTTGGGTTTAATCTCAAGTTCATATTCAGGAGTTTTGATAAGAATTTTTTTGTTTTTTAAAAATTCACATGAGACATCTGCAGCCTTTTCAATGCTGAAAGATAATACTTTTATATTTTTCAAACCCTTTACTAAAAAATTAAAAAATTCACTGTCTTTGGGAAGTATTGCTACTCCACTAGCTTGAAGGTTACGAAAAATATCTTTTTTTTCGCTTGCTATCGCTTCTCTATTTTTAAAATTTTCAATATGAGCTTCTCCAATATTAGTTATTACAGCTAAATTTGGGGGGGCAATATTTGCTAAATAATTAATTTCATTAGCGTGATTCATACCCATTTCAAGAACTATATGGCTATGAGATGAGTTTAAATTAAATATAGTAAGCGGAAGTCCAATATCATTATTATAATTACCATGAGTGGCAAGGATTTTATTTTGGCCCCTATTTGAATCTAATATAGACTTAATTATCTCCTTCGTAGTTGTCTTGCCATTGCTTCCCGTTATACCAATGACAAATGGATTAAATTTCTTTAAAATCAAAGAGGCAATGTCTGCTAATGATTTCTTAGTATCATTTACTAATATTGTATTACTAGAAATTTTTTCCTCATTAGAAATTATTGCTGCTATTGCTCCATTTTTAAAAGCTTCATTGATATAGTCATGCCCGTCAAAATTCAAGCCCTTTATCGCAACAAATATGTCTCCTTTTTTTATTTTTTTTGAATTGATACTGACCGTATGAAATTTTCTTTTAAGAAATTCTATAGGCTTAGGATTTTTACCTAAAACTGCTTCATAAATATCTTGAATAGATAAATTAATTTTTTGATTTCCTTTTTTTTAAAAATTTTTCAATTACTTCTCTATCAGAAAAATATTTTTTTTGACTCCCTATTTCTTGAAATTCTTCATTTCCCTTTCCCGCAATGATTACAAGGTCCTCCTTACTAGCTATTTCAATTGCCTTACATATAGCTTCTTTTCTATCAATAATTTCTATCGGCTTTTTATTAAAATGGTAACTAATATCTTTAATGATACCTAATGGGTTTTCATTTCTTGGGTTATCCGTTGTAATGATGCATTGATCAGCGAACTTCTCAGCAATTTTAGCCATTGCTTTTCTCTTCCCCTTATCTCGATCTCCACCGGCCCCAAAAACTAATAGTATTTTTCTAAATTCATTATTTTTCACACTCTTTAAAATATTTTCTAATGCATTATCTGTATGCGCATAATCAATCATTACAGATGGAGAACTATCATTATTTATTATGTATTCAGATCTCCCAGGAACTGCTTTTATACAACTTAGGCTATCAATTATTTTTTTAATTTCATATCCCTTAGCACTTAAACAACCAACCACACCTAATAAGTTATAGACATTAAAATAACCACTAAATTTAAATGAAATGGGGAAAATTTCTCCGTAATAGCTAAGGTTAAATTTTAAATTATCATTATTTTGACTTATATTAGTTGCTTGTATCTTTGACTTCTTATGAATTGAGAAACTTATTTTTTTTTCGCTTGATAAGATAGATTTTTTAAAAATTGACTCCCCGACTTTATCATCAATATTAACTATGATGCTCCCATTCTTTCCATCTAACATAAATTTTCTTTTTACATCTGCATAGGTTTTCATTGTCTTATGATAATCCAGATGATCCCTAGTGAGATTTGTAAATAATCTTTCATTGAAATCAATATTATTTATTCTTTTCTCATTTATTCCATGAGATGAGACTTCCATTGCTATATTTTTATATTTTTTTTTGTATAAATCTTTTATTACATACTGAACATCTATTGCACTTGGAGTCGTATTCTGTGTTTTTTTAAAATCCTCTGCATCTCCATATCCAAGGGTCCCTATAAATGCTGTTTTGCTTCCTAAATGGTTTAAACATAAGGTTAGCCAATAAGCAGATGTTGTTTTACCATTAGTACCTGTAATCCCAACAATTGATAATTTTTTTGATGGATAGTCATAAAATTTATCTGCAATTATAGAAAGTTTTTTTTTAAGGCCTTTGATCGCGATTGATGGGACACTTAGTTTTAATTTTTTTTTAAAATTTTCCGATTCAAATAAAACCCCATTTGCACCATTATTCACTGCTTGCTCAATAAAGTCTCTTCCATCAAATTTCACACCAGGGTAGGCAATAAAAACTGTATTTTTAGAAATTTGTCTTGAATCTAGAGTCAATTCATCAAATTGCTCTAAAAAAATCTCTAATTCATTTTTCATATCTCTTTTTTTTCATTCCCGATCTCATCTTTTATTTCTATTTCATCTTGCGGAATTGAGTATATTTTTAGCGCCTCTGATACTACTCTACTAAAAATTGGGCCTGCCACAACTCCACCATAATTCGATCCTTTTGATGGATCTTCGATTGTAATTGCCATGATGAACTTCGGATTGGAGGCAGGCGCAAGTCCAACAAATGAAGCATTATATTTCATTTCCCCTCGCTTCCCATAACCCACCTCTTTGTTGATAAACTGTCTAGCAGTTCCTGTTTTTCCTGCAACTCGATAGCCTGAAATTGAGGCCTGAATTGCAGTACCCCCCTCTTCTGTAACAGATTCCATCATTTTTAAGACAGCCTCCGAGGTCTTAATAGACAAAACACGCTGCCCAATTTTTATTGGATCATTTTTAAATAACCTTAAGTTCTTAATCTCACCTTTATTAGCAAAAGGCGTATAAGCTCTGGCAAGTTGCGCAACCGTTGTGCTTACGGAATAACCATAACTTGCACTAGCATGATCTCGTTTCTTCCATGTGTCGTGGTCACGCATTACACCTTTCGATTCTCCTGGGAAATTTGCCCCAGTTAAATTGCCGATACCAAAATTAGAGTAAGTTTGCCATAAATATTTTTTACTCATTTTTTCAGCAATTTTAGCTACACCAATATTTGATGAAGTTTGAAGTACTTCTTTGACAGATATAATGCCATGAGGCTTTGTATCAGTTATCCGCGTTCGTCCAACTTTATAATACCCATTGCCTGTATCTATTTTTGTATTAATGTTTACTACCCTTTTTTCTAAAGCAGCTGCAATGCTTATTGGTTTCATTGTTGAACCCGGTTCAAAAGCGTCAGTGATAACCCTATTTTTTACAAAAGGACTTCTCATCCTCATTCTTTCATTTGGATTAAAGGATGGATAATTTACCATTGTTAAAATTTCACCTGTTTTAGAATCAATAAGAATGGCAGAGCCGGAAATTGCTTCAGAATCATTGATTGTTTTTTTTAGGGCTTGAAAGGCTATATGTTGAAGACGCTTATCAATGGTTAAATGAACATCTTTTCCATCAACTGGGACACTTACTTCACTTAGATTATCAACTACCCTTCTCCTTGCATCAATTAAAATCTTTTTATAGCCATGTGTACCTGATAAAAAATTATTTTTCTTATATTCGACTCCCTCCAGACCATTCCCATCATTTCCAGAAAATCCAACTACGTGTGCAGATATTTCTTGGTCTGGGTAAGTTCTTCTATAATCTTTTTCGGTACTAATGCCAGGAATTTTTAAGGCTAAAATTTTGGAAGCAATTTTTGGGTCGACCTTTCTTTTTAGATAGATATGATTTCGCTTGCTCTTTAATTTTTTGTTTAAGAATTTTATTTTTACTTCCAAGAGGTTAGCTAATTTATTTTTATCCCCTTTTTTAAATTCAACCCTATTTGGCTCCATAGTAATACTTCTTACTGTTTCACTCGCAGCTAGTATCTGATTGTTTCTGTCATAAATTTTTCCTCTATAAGCATATAATTCAACGTTACGATTACTTCTTTCAAAACCCTCTTGTTGTAAAAAGTCCCTTTGCATCCCTTGAAGAAAAAAAGCACGAGAAAATAATATACAAAATAGTGTCAAAAGAACAAGAAGCGTGAAACGCCTTCTGAATTTTGAAAGCTCAAAAAATTCATGATTCTTTTTGATTTTGGATCTCATTTAATGACTCTTTTCTGTTTTTTATCTGGCGGATTCATTTTTAATTTACTTTTTGCATATTCTGAGATTCTTCCGTTACCAGATTTTGAAGATTCCTCAATTAATAGCTGATTCTGTTCGTCCTTTAAATCAATAGTTTTTCGTTTTTCTATTTCTAGGGCGTGATGATTAACTCGATATAGATGATGGGCATTAATTTTCACTAATGCGAATACAATTAATAAAGAAAAAAGTATTAGATTCAACTTCACCCTTCCTCCGAAATTTTTTCTATCACACGTAACTTTGAACTTCTTGATCTCTTATTTTTTAATACTTCACCTTTTGAGGGTGTTTGGAGTTTTTGAATAACCTTAATAGGGGGTGATTTGATTTGTTTTTGAAAGATTGGAATTTTTTTTGGGACTGTGTCCGTATTCAATTTGTCTTTAATGAAATTTTTAATAATTCTATCTTCAAGTGAATGAAAACTAATAACAGCCAGCCTCCCATTTTTTTCTAGAGCTTCAAATGCTGCAGGTAAAACCTGCTCGACCTCAAATAGTTCTTCATTAACTTTTATTCTTATCGCTTGGAATGTTTTTGTTGCAGGATTTTTTTTTGAATCAAATTTTGGGATAGCTTTATTCACTATGTCTGCTAATTCAGTTGTTCTTGATATTTCTCCTTTTTCCTCTCTGTATTTAATAATTTCTTTAACAATTTTTTTTGCAAATTTTTCCTCACCATAATCGTATAAAATCTTTACTAATTCATCATAATCAAAGTTATTAATAATTTCTGAAGCTGTTAATTTTTGACTTTGATTCATCCTCATATCAAGATTTGAATCTAAATTAAAACTAAAGCCACGTTCTGCTTCGTCAATTTGTGGTGATGAGATTCCTAAATCCATAAGAATTCCATTGGGTTTTTGGAAATTTTTTTTTTTAGAATATTCTCCAAGTCTTTGAAGGATGCATGCACTATCTCAAAGCGCTTATCTTTAATTGTCTTTCCTTCTTTAACAGCCTCTAAATCTTTATCTAGCGCCAACAATCTTCCGTCATCATTTAATTTCCTAAGTATTTCTTTTGAATGACCACCTCTTCCGAAGGTGCAATCTATATAAAAACCATTCGGAATAATATCTAGTGCTTTTATAGACTCATTAAGCATTACAGGAATATGTTTGCTCATAATGAAAAACCCTTAAGTTCATCAGGAAAATCATTCTCTTCAGTAATATTTATTTGGGCTAAGTGTTCATAGTAATGATCGCAATTCCAAATTTCAAAATGACTTCCCTGACCAATGAAAATTGCATTTTTATCTATTTCAGCATAATTTTTTAATTCTGCGGGGATTAGAAATCTATTAGCTTTATCAAGAGTGATGTCTTCTGCAAACCCGACTAGCAATCTCTGAAGCCCACTAGATTTTTTTTCAAAGCTTGATAGATTCATTATCTTTTCTTGAATAGGCTCCCATGCAAACTGGGGATATAAGAGTAAACATTTGTAAATATGTGCTGTGAGAACTAGAAGGCCTGATGACTCTATAAGAATTTTTTCACGATACTTTGTAGGGATCGCAATCCTATTTTTTCCATCTAAGTTTATTCTTGTTGCGCCTCTATACATAAGTAGCACCTCTTTATCTGAGAAAAAGGTGAGCAATTACTTAATACCCTTAGCTTTACTAAGCAATTTCCCACAAATTACCACTTTTTCCCCTAACAAGGACACTATAGGTAAAAAAAAAGCGCAATGCAAGCGATTTTTAATTTAAATCTATATATAACAATGATTTATAAGAAGAAGGTAAGTTGACCTATAAGCCGGGTTCTGTCTTGGACAGTCATTCATCTAGGCATATAATTGCTCATATGCTCAAGCGGCCTACCCGATGACAACACGAGCCGTGCTAATGCCATCCTATTTGGCCTTGCTCCGGGTGGAGGTTACCGCGTTTCACCGTAACTAAATACGCTCGTCTCTGTGGCCCTATTCCTCATCTCACGATGTATGGCTGTTAGCCATCACCCTGCTCTCGGAGCCCGGACTTTCCTCTACACGAAAGTGTAGTGACTGTCAGGTCAACTTGGTTGTATTTTATCACTGAAATTTATTAAATATTAGAACAATTCCAACCAATTTCCTGACCAGCCAAAAGGGGAACAATATCTCCATTATCAATTTTTATAATGGTTGGAACTTTATTCTTAGATCTAGTTAATTTTAATTTCTCATTACTTTGATTGAGCTTATAAAAGTCAGCTCCAAATTTACTACAAAAATTTTCTAATTTTTCAATAGCATTATTTTGATCAAATATTTCAGCGTAAATCTCCATTGCATTAAATGCAGAATATATTCCTGCACATCCACAGCTACTTTCTTTTTCAGCTCTTTTATGAGGGGCACTATCAGTCCCCAGAAAGAACTTTGGATTACCAGATATCGCTGCATCAAGAACGGCAACTCTATGTTCCTCTCTTTTCAATACTGGTAAACAAAACGCATGTGGTCTTAACCCGCCTAAAAATAATTCATTTCGATTATAAAGAAGGTGTTGGGGAGTAATAGTAGCTGCAATTTTATTGCTTGAGTCTTTCACAAAATCTGCAGAATCTTTCGTTGAAATATGCTCTAACACAATTCTAAGTTTTGGAAATTTTTTGTGGACTCTTGATAAATGCTTTTCAATGAATATTCTTTCTCGATCAAATATGTCTACACTTTTGTCATTTACCTCCCCATGAATTAGCAGAGGGATGTCCAATTCCTCCATCATTTCAAAAATTTTATATCCTGACTCAAAAGAGTCTATACCCTCATTTGAGTTTGTCGTAACGCCTTTAGGATAAAGCTTAATACCAATGATTTTTGAAGATGCTTTGATTTTTTTTAATTCTTCTAAAGTGAGTCCTTCATTAAAATATATAGTCATTAACGGTTCAAATTGATGCGCTTTAGTATGTTTTTTAATTTCATCATAATACATGTGTGCTAACTCAGTATTTATAACTGGGGTTTTTAAGTTAGGCATAATAATAGCTCTCCCAAACTGGCAAGCTGAATGTTGGCTTACTGTCCTTAACATCTCCCCTTCCCTGAGGTGAAGGTGCATATCATCAGGTCTTGGAATAATTAACTCATTTATCATTATTTTTTATTCCTAAAGCTAGGGTATATATTTCATTTTTCTTCATTTTAAAAATCTGTGAAACGAGTTTTACAGACTGATTCAAACTTAACTCATTAAGCATTATTCTTAAAGCATTTTCTACTTCAATGTTGTTTGAGTTTTTTTGTTCTTGCTCTACCCCCTCTATAATAATAACAAACTCACCTTTAAGGTTATGTTTTTCTTTTTTGAATTTTATTAATAAATCGCTCAAATTTTCTTTATAAATAGTTTCATATAACTTTGTTAATTCACGACCAATAAAAATCTTCTGCATTGGACCATAAATTTCTGCTAGCAACCCTAAGGTTTTAAGAATCCTATGCGGTGAAACAAAAAAAACGGAGGTAAATTGACTATTATGAAATTGTCCAATAACTTTTCTACTTTTACTGTCAGTATTTGGTAAAAATCCATAGAAATTAAATTGAGTTGCCAGTATGCCAGCAGCTGAAAATGCAGCAGTAATTGATGAGGCTCCAGGTATTGGTACTACTTTAACTTTAGATTCTAAAGCCTTTTTTACTAAAAAAGCTCCTGGATCACTAATACCTGGCGTACCTGCGTCAGAAATATAGGCTATTGCTTTACCGCTCTGTATTTCTTTGATTAACAAACTAGCCTTTTTTTCTTCATTGTGCTGATGTAAGGATATAAGTTTCTTATTTATAGAAAATTTTGATAGCAAATGCTTGGAATGTCTTGTATCTTCACAGGCAATTAAATCAACACTATTTAAAATCTTAAGAGCTCTTGATGAAATATCATCTAGATTTCCAATTGGTGTCCCAACAATGTAAAGAGTTGAATTCATATTAAAGATTTAGACTTAATTTTTTAAAAAATTTGTCTAACAAGTATATAATTTATTTTATGTATCCCAAATCAAATTATTTTTTAACCTCTTTATTTCTATTTATTACAATTTTTTTATCTGGTTGTGCTGTTGGAATTCTTGGCGGACCAACTTCATATGCAGATAGAAGAACCACTGAATCACAAATTACTGATGAAAAACTGGAATGGCAGACAGTATTAAAAACACAAGATATCGAAGGTGAATTTAGGGCAAATTTTGTTAGTTACAATCAGGTAATCCTTATTACTGGACAATCGCCAAATCAAAAAATTATAGATAAAATATTTAACATCGTTTCTAATATAGAAAATGTAAAAAAAGTTGATAACTATATGACTGTAGGTCCTGAAAATACTGTGCGAGGAATTGCAAATGATATCGCAACCACAAGTAATGTTATATCGAGATTATTTACTGAAGATGAAAAGGACCAAACACCCCTTTCAATTATTCATTTGAAAGTATTCACTGAGGAACGAGCTGTATACTTAATGGGTATTTTAAACCAACAGGAAGCAGATAAAGCAATATCAATTGCACAATCATCAAGGGGTGTAAAAAAAGTTGTTCCTTTATTTGAAATTGATAGCTCTTACAAATCAAACGCTGTAAATAAAGAAATAAATTAGTTATTGATAAACCTAATAGTTTCAATTATCATTACAATATTCTGAGAAACAACTCTTAATACTTAAATCAAACCCTAGTAAAAATTCAATATTATATGAGCACTCTTATTCACGTTACAGATGATCAATTTGAAGAAAAAGTTCTTCAATCAAAAATACCTGTTTTAGTCGATTTTTGGGCCGAGTGGTGTGGTCCTTGCAAGGCAATTGCACCTATACTGGATGATATTTCAAAAGATTATGATGGCAAGTTAATTGTTGCAAAAATAAATATAGATGAGAATCAAAAGATTGCTGCCCAGTTTGCAGTTAGAGCCATACCTACTTTAATAATTTTTAAAGATGGTAACTTTGAAGCTGATAAAAAAGGGGCTCTGTCTAAATCGCAACTAACAGCTTTTATTGACAGTACAATCTAAAAAAATATGCATTTATCTGATCTAAAACACTTACCTGTAACTGAACTAGTTGACTTAGCAAATTCTGACAAAATTGAAAATGCGGGAAGAATGCGTAAGCAAGACTTAATTTTTGCGATACTTAAGAATAAAGCTAAAAATGGGGATAAGTTAATTGGTGATGGCACTTTAGAGGTATTGCAAGATGGATTTGGCTTTTTAAGATCCTCTGATTCTTCATATCTAGCAGGCCCAGCAGATATATATGTTTCACCTTCACAAATTCGAAGATTTAATCTACACACTGGAGATACGATTGCTGGTGAAATTAGAACACCAAAAGATAGCGAACGTTACTTTGCCCTAGTTAAGGTAGATAAAGTAAACAATGACGCGCCTGAAAATACAAAAAATAAGATTCTGTTTGAAAACCTTACGCCTATTCACCCAACAAAACCTCTCACCTTAGAAAGAGATTCTAATGTTGAGGAGAATAATACAAGTAGAGTGATTGATATGGTTGCGCCTATTGGAAAAGGCCAAAGGGGTTTGATCGTAGCGAGTCCTAAAAGTGGTAAAACAGTCATGTTACAGAATATTGCTCATGCAATAACAGCTAATCATTCCGATGTTTCTCTTATTGTCTTACTGATAGATGAAAGGCCAGAAGAAGTTACAGAAATGTCTAGATCTGTGAAAGGTGAGGTAGTAGCCTCTACTTTCGATGAGCCAGCTACAAGACATGTTCAAGTAGCAGATATGGTTCTAGAAAAAGCTAAAAGATTAGTTGAGCATAAAAAAGATGTTGTTATTCTTCTAGATTCAATTACAAGACTTGCTAGAGCTTATAACACTGTTATTCCATCATCGGGAAAAGTTTTAACTGGTGGTGTTGATGCAAATGCACTACAAAGACCGAAACGTTTCTTTGGTGCAGCAAGAAATGTAGAAGAAGGAGGCTCACTTACAATTCTTGCAACTGCTCTCGTAGAAACTGGCTCAAGAATGGATGATGTGATTTATGAAGAATTTAAAGGTACAGGTAATATGGAAATTCACCTGGAAAGAAAGATGGCTGAAAAAAGAATTTATCCTGCTATCAATGTGAATAAATCAAGTACCCGAAGAGAAGAACTGCTTATTCCTTCTGACGTTCTACAAAAAATATGGGTTTTGAGAAAATTACTTTACCCTATGGATGACCTTGAGGCGATGGAATTTCTTCTAGATAAAGTTCGGTCAACAAAAAATAATTCGGATTTTTTTGACAGTATGCGAAGAAGTTAATGAATCAATTAAATATTGATTTTTATAAAACATTCTATAAAATACAACCTCTTATAACAAATAAACAAGATTATGAAAAAAGATTTACACCCAAATTATCCTGAAATAACCGTAACTTGTAGTTGTGGTAATTCATTCAAAACCAAATCAACCATGGCAAAAGATACAAATATTGAAGTTTGTTCTAAGTGTCACCCTTTTTACACTGGGAAGCAAAAAATATTAGATACTGCAGGCCGTGTAGAAAAATTCAAACAAAAATATGGAATGTAATGCTTTTAATATGATTTAAATAAAAGGCAGTTATCTGCCTTTTTTTTTATGTCATAATTTGTAAATATGAAATTTGAATTAAATCATGATTGGCAGGGAAATATGTCATCACCGCGCTCTACGCTTGGTGACAAAACAAAAATCCATTTATTCCTAATGCTTGCAATTATATGGGTTTTTACTGGCCTTGTTGGCAATTCTCCTTGGATTCCTGCAGAATCTGAAAATGTAAGCATGGTAATGGATATTGTTTCAAGTAATTCAATAATAGCTCCCTTGGCTGCTAGTCAAGATTCAATTAATAACCCACCCTTATATCCTTTCATTGGTGCAACTTTTGTTAAAATTTTTTCATCGATACTTGCTCCACATGATGCAATTAGATTATCAAATTTTATATGGATAAGCTTAACTTTAGTAAGTATAGGTTTTATGACAAGAGAGTTATGGGGAACTGGTTTTGGTAGACAAGCAGGGTTAATTTTTATTGCTTCTATTGGACTTATTTTCAATGTTCATACTATTCGGCCAGAGGTATCTGCTCTATTAGGTTTTGCTCTGTCACTTTATGGTTTTTCACTTTACTATCGAAGACCCTTTAGAGCTAGTTTAGTCCTAGGTTTTGGTATATCAATAATCTTCCTATCGAATGGAATTTTATCCCTTTTAAGTATTTTTATAACTTCACTAACTTTATTATTTATAAAGCAATGGAGAAATAAACGTTATTATTTATTTTGCTTAATTTCATCGATAGTAGCTATAAGCATCATAAGTCCTTGGGTCTATCTTTTGTATAATTCAAACCCTGAAATTTTTTTTTCCTGGATAAATAAGGTAAACGCCCCAAATGGTGAAGAATTCTTTTTTTATATTAAGAATTTGTTGTGGTTTACTTGGCCTGCTCTTCCACTTTTTTTATTCGTTTTAATTAAGAATTATCAAAACATATATCAACTTAAAAAAATTCATTTACCTTTATTTTTTTCGATATCTATCTTATTTACACTTTCTCTTGATGCTAACATAGATCAAATAAATTTAATGCCAATTCTATTGCCATTTTCAGTTGTCGCCGCAGGAGGAATTGATTTACTTAGAAGGAGTTCAGCAAGTGCTCTCAATTGGTTTGGTATATTAATTTTTGGTTTTTTTGGTTTTATTATTTGGTTTTTTTGGTTTGCAGCTATAACAGGCTTTCCAGCGATAGTTTTTGATCGAATTTACTTTTTATCTGGAAATTATGAAGTTAAATTTGAATTCTTAAGTTTTATTTTTGCCTTTTTAATAAGTGGTTTATGGCTTTACATCATTTTTAACCTAAAGATCTCAAATCGGTCAACAATCTCTAATTGGGCAATTGGTATCACTATGGTATGGGTAACATTTATTATGCTGGTGAGCCCTCTTATTGAAAATAGAAAAAGTTATGCTCCTGTTTTTCAAGATGTAAAACAACAATTATCTCAGAGCTCCAGTTGTTTATACACATATAACTTCAGTCCTAATGAAACAAATTTACTTCATTACTATTCGGGTATTAAAGCATTTGATTCTAATAAGGACATTCAGTGCAGAATGATATTGTTATCACTCAATAACGAATCCAAGATGCCTTCTGAATATGAATCATGGAATCAAATATGGTCAGGAAAAAGAATTGATCGAGATAAAACATACTACATCTTACTTTCGAAATAGTATTTTTTAATCTTTTAGATATTTATTAATAGCATTAAAAACAAAAGGATTTAATTT
>Ga0206130_10002943_pt1 | contig 22988 bp, 24 predicted proteins | sample Helgoland_Spring_9_FD_148637 | JGI IMG/M metagenome (GOLD analysis project Ga0206130, IMG submission 148637) | Pelagic subsurface seawater microbial communities from Kabeltonne, Helgoland, North Sea - Helgoland_Spring_Bloom_20160512_1 | ecosystem: Environmental > Aquatic > Marine > Epipelagic ... | reverse complement strand
CATCTTGTGTCTCCAGTTCGTATACCTTTCTGTGCATTCCTTCGAAGTCGTACACCATCTGAACTTTACCAAAAGATGATTTTCGGTAGCCTAAAAAATGGTGCCCATCATCACTGTGAATAAACATCTTAACGTCCCCCAACGAATTAACAATATCTCTCAAATAGATTCGCAAGGAGTCTGATTTTGAATCAATTCAGATTCAGTGATGAATCTACAACAGAGGCCAAAATCAGAGCACAGGTCTGAGCACAAATACAGATATTTATTAAATATAAACTTACGCTAAATCCAATCACCGGTATAGTCAGGCAAACTTGACGTCCCTTTCGTTGCCCCTTTTTTTTAAATGACAACACAAAACGCCTTCAAATATTTCAAGACTTCGCCGAAAATCATCCGCTTGGCGGTTATGTATTACATTCGCTATCCGCTAAGTTTCCGCCAAGTTGAAGATATCTTGCATGAACGTGGGATTGATACGTGAATAAAGATGGCGTTCCTGCAACCCCTCACAGCCAACATAGGCCCACACCCAACCCCTGTTGCGCCTTTAGCGGACCGGAGTGGATGAGAGGAGGCTGTATTGCACGTGCGTTGCCTGAGCGTGCTTGCTGACAGATGCAGCGATGCGGGAGCGTGTGCGCGCGTGGCAGAAAGAGAATCACGAAACAAGGATGAGATAACGTAAATCAACGTAGTATTACGTCAATTTGTCCCGCTGAGTGTCTCGCTGAGAATTACCTATTCCTAATTAAAATCTTCTAAGTCATTGATTTTAATGGCGCCCCCACACGGCAAAATTAACTTTAATAAAGTATTTATTATCAATTACTTGAAATAACTCATATTCCAAAAAGCGGTCCCAAAAGCGGTCCACAGACATACAAAGACACTCTATAAATCTTCCACGTTAGGCAGTGAGAGCGGAAACCGAACGTACAGCATCACTGCCAGACGGATGATCTCAGGGCTCGTTTTAAAGTACCTTAATAGGGAGTGTTTTGTCATACGCCGAGGATATAAAACCGCCCCCTGTTTGCTTAAGTGGTCATCAGAACCTGTGTTCGACGTTGAACACCACGTTTGAGCGGTTGCTGTTGCCCACGCGGTCCATAACGAAGCGGATGTTTGCAGAACTTAGCCCATCCTCTGAGTTGCTGCTCAGCCCGATCTCAGCACCAGCGCCACAGTTTTGAGTTGTGTCAACGGGCAATTGCAATGGAAATTCGCCACTCGTGTGGGACGAAACAATGCTGGGCGCGATGCGTGCGTTCTGCAAGCGCAATCAGCCTGTTTTATGCTCGCCGTTCGTGCTTGGCGGTGCAAATACCCCCGCAAGTGTACCTGCGACAGTGGTGCAACTGAACGCCGAAGCACTAAGTGCTTTGGCCTACACACAAGTCATCCGGCGCGGCTGCCCAGCGATCTACGGGCATTACCTGTCTTCTGTTTCAATGAAGTCCGGCGCACCGATGGCAGGAACACCGGAAATCAGCCTGATGAACTTCATGATCGGCCAGATGGCGCGGTATTACGGCGTGCCGTGGCGCACATCCAACACTCTTGGGGGCGCAAAGACGTTTGACGCGCAAGCCAGTTACGAAAGCGCGACGACACTGTCCGCTGTTATCCATTCAGGTGCGAACTACATCTGGCATTCGGCGGGTTGGAACGAGGCGGGTATGCATTGTTCCGTCGCCAAGTTCATCGTGGATGCCGAACAATGCGCTATGGCCTACCGCATGGCAGAGGGCCCTCGGTGGGATGATTTTGATCAAGCGGTTGCCGCTGTGCCAGATGTTGGTCCTGGTGGCCATTATCTTGGGCACCCCCACACGCTTGAAAAGTTTCGGTCCGCGTTCTTCATGCCCGAATTATTCGACAACAATTCGATCGAACAATGGGTGGCAGACGGTGAAAAAGAAATCACCCAACGCGCGTTGGAAACGGCACGCGCGATGTTGACCGAATACCAAGAACCCAAATTGGATGAAGCCCGCGACGAGGCTTTGCTGGATTACATCGCCCGTCGTGAGCTCGAAATTCCCGCCGTAGAAGAACTCAACCAGACCTACTAGGGTCTGGTTATTCAGAATCAGCGCACCATTCGCGATACCGCAGCAGCGCATTTGCGCCAATTTGTTGGAACGGTTGGGGGGGCAGCTTTTTGGGCGGCTGTTCTGCACCAAAATGACGCGTGATCGCACTGGTTTCGCCGCAAGCCAGTTCCGCCGCACCAATACCCGTCAACGTGCCGCGTGTTGTGCCAAGCCCGTTTTGGACGCAGCCAGAATAAAGCCCGTCGTCAAGCTGACGCATGACAGAAACGCTGTTGCGCGTCAGGCATAAATGCCCGGCCCAAGCGTGTTCCATCTTGTGTCCCGCAAGCTGCGGAAATCTCTGATCGAACTTGCGTTGCATAACTTTCGCGGCTCGGGCAACATTTGACGACGACGCAACACAATTGGGATTTAGCGTCGCACAAGTGCGTGTAATTATCCGATTACCACCTTGATCCGAATCGATGCGACGCACGGTCGTTCCCATCGGATCGGATGGCGTGACACCCCAGCGTGACTGGCCGCCCAAACGGGCCAACGCGGCCGAGTCCAGTTCCGGTGTCATGACAGCATACAGGAACACCTGCATGAGCTTCCCTTGCTCAAACCCGAAGCTTTCAAGATGACCGTTGACCGTGAGAATAACGTGCCCCGCGCTGATTGACCCTTTCGAGGTTGTCACATGCCATGCGGTGCCTTGGCGATGTAAGCCCGTAACAGGTGAGTTTTCATGGATCATGACTCCTTGTGCGCGCAGGCCTTTGGCCAATCCCTGAATGTATCCAGCAGGCTGCAACATCACTGTGCCGGGCGTATATAAACCAGATGTATAGTGCGGCGATCCTGTCAGGTCTTGCATTTGCTGGCGATCCAACGCCTCGCTTGCTTCGCCCAGCGATAAAAGATGCTTTGCATAGCTTTCGTTATACGACTGTGCCGTGTCGCTTGCTGCCCCGTTCACTTTGCCAGCTCGGTCAAAGAAATTTGGGTCAATCAAGTATTCATCAACCGCGTCCCCAGCGAATGTGATGGCGTGACGGTTTAGATCAATCAGCGCCCGATCATCGCCCGCACCCGCATAATCATCCGACGCCAAATCATGAGGCAGATCAATCATGAAACCCGAATTGCGACCGGCCGATCCTTCGCCCGCCCGCATAGCGTCCAATACAACGACTGACGCATTCGGCTGTAATTGTTTAACCCGCCGCGCGGCCGACAACCCGGCAAACCCCGCGCCAATGATGACGATATCTGCGGTGCTTGCTTTGATGAGCGGTTGCGCAGCAGGATGCGGCCCAAGGATATCGTTCCACGCCGCTGGTCCCGCAAGCGGGGCAAACTTGCGAACAGATGCCTTGGTCAATCGACCGCCTCGTCGTCATCATCGGCCAGATCAACCCAGATAGTCTTGAGCTGGGTGTATTGATCGTGCGCGTGAATGCTGTTGTCACGCCCGCCAAAGCCGGACTGTTTATATCCGCCGAACGGGGTCGCGATGTCGCCTTCCCCAAAACTATTGACCGTCACTGTGCCTGCCCGAATAGAACGCGCACCACGCAGGGCCCGTTTGACATTGGCCGAAAATATCGATGCTGCGAGACCGTATTCCGTGTCATTGGCCAAAGCGATGGCTTCATCGAAAGTGGCAACAGTCAGAACCGAAAGAACAGGACCGAAGATTTCTTCACGCACTTGTGGCGCGTCCAAATCGGATATGTCCAGAATGGTTGGTTCGACAAACCCATCCTTCGCTGTACCGCCCATCAGGATCGTCGGACCCTTTTCCAAATAAGAGCAAACCTTATCGAAATGGGCTTTGGACACTAAAGCACCAACGCGGTTCGCAGGGTCCAGCGGATCACCCATCGGCCATTCACGCGCATGGGCGATGATACGTTTGATCAACGCGTCCTTGATGCCTTTTTGCACGATCAGGCGTGACGCCGCCGAACAGTTTTCGCCCATGTTCCAGAATGCGCCATTGACGATGTGGGCCGCTACACGGTCAAGGTTTTCGGCATCATCCAGCACCACGGCAGGGTTCTTACCGCCCATCTCAAGGGTGATTTCCTTGAGGTTGGATTCGGCGGCATAACCAAGGAACCGACGCCCCGTCGCGGTTGATCCTGTGAACGAGACCATGTCCACGTCCATATGACGCCCCAAGGGTTCGCCCACGTCCGCGCCGCTGCCGGGCAGTACGTTGAATACGCCCGCAGGAATGCCAGCCTCCATTGCCAATTCGGCCAATCGAAGGGCGGTCAGTGACGTTTCTTCTGCGGGTTTGACGATGACAGAACAGCCAGCGGCCAGCGCAGGGCCGATTTTCCAAGCAAGCATCAATAGCGGGAAGTTCCACGGCAGAACCAGCCCGACAACACCCACCGGTTCACGCACCACCATGGCAATGTGATCATCAGACGCAGGGGCCATTTGATCATATATCTTGTCGATCAGTTCAGCGTGCCACGCGAGGCAATGGATTGTTTCGGGCACATCGACCGTTTCGCAATCGAAAATGGTCTTGCCGCTATCAAGGCTTTCCATCACTGCCAGTTCGCGGGCATTGCGTTTGATCAGCTTGGTCAGTTTGATCAGCACGTCTTTGCGTTCGGAGGGATGCATTTTCGACCAACGGCCATCGTCAAACGCTTCGCGCGCTTTTTCAACGGCGACGTCGACATCCGCACTGGCGCAAGCCGCGACCTGTGCTATCACATCGCCGGTTGCGGGGTTGATGGTATCGAATTTCTTTCCTGAAACGGCAGCACGAAACCCGCCGTCGATAAAGGCTTGCGTTGGGAACGTCAGCCCTGCGGCCACGGCTTTGTATTCTTCGGCTGTTAACAGATCGCTCATGTGCGTGGCTCCGCTTCGATTTGGGCGACCGTGCGTTTGAGCACGCGGACCACCTGTTCCAATTGTCGTTTGTCGTCTTTGTTTAGCCCGTGCAGGGGCGGACGCGGTGGGCCTGCGTATTGGCCCGCCATTTCGCAGCCGTGTTTGACCGCTTGAATGAACTTGCCGCCCTGTTCCAGCACGCGCATCAAAGGCATCATCGCCGACATAATGCGACGGCCTTTGTCGAAATCACCCTCAACCGCGCAGGCGCGCCAAAGCGCGATATGTTCCGTAGGCAAGAAATTGGACCCCGCACAGACCCATGATCGCGCGCCCCATGCAAAGAACTCCAGCGCCTGATCATCCATGCCACATGACATCTGAATGTGGGGGTAATCACGCGCCAACAAATGCACACGGTTGATATCGCCCGAACTTTCTTTGATCGCAGCAAAATTTCGACTACGCCCAACGCGGTCCAAGAATTCTTCGCCCATGTTGATGCCCATGCGGCCAGGATAGTTATACAGCATGATTGGTAAATCAGCGGCGCGATCAATCGCCAAAGCATTCAACGCGTTTTCGCGTTCTGTTGGCACAGAATAGGGAGGCGATCCGACCAACAATGCATCCGCACCGATTTTGGCGGCGTGTTCTGCCATCACCAATGAATCGTCGAGCCGGACAGACACCGTGCCGACAATCAAAGGAACACGCCCTGCAATAACGTCTTTGGAAAACGTCGCCATTTCTTTGCGCTCATCAATCGACTGCGCGTAGTATTCACCGGTAGACCCGCCATTAATCAACCCATGCACACCTGACGAAATCAGGTGTTCAATCTGAGCTGCCAAGGCGTCCCGATCAATGGTGCCGTCATTGCCGTGGGGCGTGATGACGGGTGTATATATGCCTTCAAACTTCATGAGGCGCCTTTCGTGCTAAGAACTTGTGGAGCCTCGCCAAGTGGAATTTCCATTCCTTTTGGCGTGACGAAACTTTCGATTTCAACGCGCGACAATTCCCAATGGGCTATCGCAAGCGCGGCGGCGGCATCTGAATCGCCCGCCTCGATGAGCGTTATGAATTCATCATGCTGATCGGCGGCCTGTTTGCGCTGACGGGTCAGCGACGGATTGCGCGGGTTGTAAAATGTCATGCCGATGCGGGTATGGTCGATCAAGAGGCGGCGCAAACTGGGGGCAAGGTATTCATTGTCAGCCATGTCACCAATAATCGTGTGAAACCGCAAGTTTAGCAGCGCCCGTTCCGCTGCATCCCCGTCCCGAATAGCGGCGCGAAACAACAGCTGCGTGTCTTTCAAACGCATCAACTGTGCGGTGGTCGCGTTCATTGCTGCAAGCCGCGTCACGGCAGAATAAATCATCGGTGCTGCCACGAAGAAATTGCGCAGCGTTTTGTGGGTCATGGGGGAAACTTGCGCCCCGCGGTTCTTGTGCAGCAAGACGTATTCTTCGCCTGCCAGTTGGTTCAGAACCTCGCGCAGCGGCGGGCGCGAAATATCATAGGTTTCGGCCAGATCAACCTCATCCAGATACGCGCCAGGTGGCAGCTCTTGGGTCAAGATCCGATTGCGCAGATCTTCAAGGCAACGGGCCTTTTTGGTCTTGGGTTGATCGGTCAACGGATGCCTCCGGTTTCGTGTTGCTCTGTTCACATCATAAAAAATACATATTGTCTACAAAAGAAATATGTGATCTGCATCTAGCCATTGGAGGCACCAATGTCCGACCCCACAACAGCAGACAGACCCCAGCATTTCGTTTTTGCTTTGGTTGAGGATTTTTCCCATATGGCATTCTCATGTGCCGTTGGTCCCCTACGGATTGCGAACCTGATCAGTGGTCGTGACCTCTACACGTGGTCGTTTGCATCGCTAGACGGAGAGACCGTCACGAGGGTGTTGTCAGACAAACTTGAACACCCGTAAAAGACACCTCAAGTCAATCCTCATGCGGCACAGAAATTGAACCACTCAATGAGAGCAGTTGTGCATTTTTGCTTGAAGGATAGTTTGCGTCCTCAGCTAGTGGCGGCTCAGATTTTTTTCGAAAGGCAAAAAATTGCTTATTATCGAACGCAGAATTAAATTTATTGCCAACATTCGGAAAGTATCGCTTTCATAGCACAAGGCGGGCAAAAACACCGTCGAAACGAGCAGAAATCGACCTAAGACTTTCCTTTCTCCCGCGGGAAGCCTTTATTTTTGGTAACTCCACCAAAACCGAACCGTTTCATGACTTACGCCAACGCACCGTTAATCAAGAAGGTTCTCTACATTACGGAGCGGAAGCGGGAAGCTAACGTACGTCATTAATGCAAGTCGGATGACTTCAGGGCTGGTTTTGAAGTAGCGGAATGGAGAATATTTTGTCATTAGAAGACGCTACAGAGTAGGCTTACCACTTCTCAACTGGTTTTGTATGACAGTGCCCAATTGATGAAATTAGCTATCAATTTCCATGGAGGTTTAATAATGTGAAAATAAGGTGTACATTTTTTCCTTCTGATATTTACGTTTCAATCACCCGTTCGTATTTTTAGGTGCTTGAAAGCACTAGATAGGTTTCAGTGCTGATGGGCACACTAATTGGCTCCCGCTTTGGCGGCACAAGACCTGCGATGCTGTTTCGATATGCGGGCGGCGGGGTGGCGATCACGGTGTTGACCACGGCGCTTTCTGTTGGTTTCGCGGTCCCAGTGTCGATGTTTTTGGATATGCCCTTGCCCCATGTTTTGGTCGCCTTCGCACCCGGGGGGCTCGAGACGATGATAGTCATGGGGGCGGTGCTTGGCGCCAACCCGGGCTTTGTCGCAGCCTGCCATGTGGGCCGATTGCTGGTTCTGAGCGCGCTCATCCCGTTCGTGGCCGCGCGGGCGCGGGATGAACCTCCCCCCGTTTCACCGAACACCTAAGCGGTTTCGGTTTTGGCCCTGATGAACTCGCGAGGCGATTTCCATTTCAGGCCGCTGTGTGGATGGTTTTCGTTATAGTCTTCGACCCAGTCTCCTATCAATTTCTGAATGGTTTTCGCATCAGGCAAAGGGTCCACACGGACGTAGTCGCGCTCGAGCGTCTTCACAAAGGCTTCTGACATGCCGTTGGACTGCGGGCTGGCCACCGGCGTGAAGCAGGGTTTCAACCCGAGCTGGCGGGCAAAGATGCGGATGTCCTCGGCGCGGCATATCTTCTCGCCTTGACGGACTTATGAAATGGCCGATTGTTTGCGACATTTCATCCCAATCCCATGCACCAGATATCGGAGCTAACCACCTAAGAAGCCCTCGATTGGTTCTCGCAAAAACAGCCATCTCAACGACAGCAACGAAAATCCAGTTTGTCCAGGCCTCGCTGATTCCGGCTCCGTGCCGCGAAGGTATTTTTTTGATTTGGCGTCTCACGACCAGATTGAGCGGCTGCTTTGGTGAAACGGGCTGCATCGCAGCGACATGTACGCCGCATGCGCGAAACAATGCTGCATCAGCGAAAGCCGAAAACGGAATGTTGGCAAAGTCCGCATAGCAGCCGTTAGTGCTTGGCGAAAGCAATGAATGCTTCCTCAGTTGGTGGTGGCAAACCAAAATTACCCCCGAATGAATTTACAAGGCCAATACTAAAGGGCCGTGGTCCGAGACGCGGGGCGCTACAACAAAGGGTGCCGGTCCATGGTCCTGCGGCTCAAATGTAGCAATTAGGCCAAGTAACCCCTACTTTTCAGCAGTCAAATATCTGCACATCAGACGCTGCTCCATAGGTACGGAACTAAACAAGGCTTCTGTTTTAGATGAGATGTGAGTTTTGATTCGACTAAGCGCACGAAATAACAACTGAGTCAGGCTAACGATGAAACCTTAGTGAAACCTTTTTGGCACAAAATCACTGATGGTTACGTCAACATGTCCGCTAAGTGATTGATTTAAATGGTGCCCCCACACGGCAAAATTAATTTTAATAAAGTGTTTATTATCAATAAGTTGAATTAAGACACATTTCAAAAAGCGGTCCCGAAAGCGGTCCTCTTAGATCGGAGGTGCACCAAGTGTTTCACGCACCAATTTCAAGCTGAACCGTGCCGCTGCTCTCGCTGAGTGGCGTCACCTATTGCGCGCATAGATTTAGGCTGTGAGTGAAATCTGATGGGGGTTCTAATTTAGTTGACAGCACCCCTATCACGATCATTCATGAGGACCATCTGTAGAAACACCTCACTTAGCGTCAATCACTCCAGCGACATTTCCAGTCGGCATAAGACAACACCGCACATGCAAGCGGAAATTTATAATCGGTCAATTGTGTGGAATTCTAATGTCTCGGGGCAAGATCAAAACAAATTTTTAACCTTGCTTTAATAAACGACTGTCTATAGAAAGTGACTATGAGCAAAGTAGTCGGCATTAATAGAACAAGAGGGCGCCCGCGTAAGGAACGAGCGGAGTATGAAGAAAGACGTGAATTGCTGATAAGAGTTGGTGTCGAACTTCTAACCGAAAAGGGCTTTGTTTCGACCGGATTGGATGAAGTTGTAAAAAAAGCGGGTGTGCCAAAAGGGTCATTTTATGTGTACTTCGAAAGCAAAGAGGCGTTCGGCCTTGTTCTCATTGATAGCTACGCACAGTACTTCAATTCCAAGCTTGATAAGTGCTATTTAAATTCATCTAGATCGCCGCTTGAGCGAATTAGCGATTTTATGACGGAAGCGCGTCAAAACCTCGCACGATTTGATTTTCTGAGAGGATGTCTGGTCGGAAATCTTGGACAAGAAATGGCTGCGCTTCCAGGTTCATTTAGGCAAAAGATCGTTGATGTTTTTTGTGGCTGGCAAGCAAAGACTGCGTCATGCTTGCGTGAAGCGCAAAAGCTTGGAGAAATATCCACCGATATCAACTGCGAAAAAAAGGCAGAGGTATTTTGGATTGGTTGGGAAGGTGCAATCTTACGCGCGAATCTTGAGCGTAGGGCTGGGCCATTGGATGCTTATACGACAGATTTTCTTTCCAGCTTAGGGCCTTAGGCGGTCAAGGGACGCGGTTGACCTTAGTTTTTTTAAAGACGATCGGTCAAAAAATATCTACGATAAACCATAATACTTCAGTTTGAAAGTTAAGTTCAGAAAACAATAAGTGCTAGATTGGCTGCGGAAATTTAATAGACGATCGGTCAATAAAATTCGATCTGGAGACGGTCAATTGCAAAAAATGGGGGTGAGGCGATGGAAAACCAAAAACTAAAAACGTGTCGACACTCTCAAGGCAGAGCGGCACCCGCCGCGATCATCATTGCTGTGTCCATTTGATGGGTCAGATTTTCGACTATATTATTGTCGGTGCTGGGACAGCTGGTGCTTTGCTGGCCAACCGCCTGAGCGCTGACAGTTCCAAACGAGTCTTGCTTCTGGAAGCAGGAGGAAAAGATAATTACCACTGGATTCATATTCCAGTGGGCTACCTTTATTGTATCGACAACCCACGGACAGATTGGCAATTCCGAACCGAGAATGAGAAGGGCTTGAATGGACGTTCGCTGCTTTACCCGCGCGGCCGAGTTCTAGGTGGATGCTCATCTATTAATGGCATGATCTACATGCGCGGTCAGGCGCGAGACTATGATGGGTGGGCGAATATCACCGGTCAGAACGAATGGTCGTGGTCCGATTGTCTTGAAGACTTCAAAATGCACGAAAGCTATTATCGGCTGGATGGTTTTCCGCGCGACGACAACGGCCGAGTTGAAACCCCCGATGGAGCCCATGCTGCCGGTGGCGAATGGCGTATCGAAAAACAGCGCCTGAAATGGGAAATTCTTGACGCATACGCAAAGGCCGCAACAGAGGCTGGCGTCCCTCATACCGACGATTTTAATTCCGGCGACAACACTGGTGTCTCATATTTCGACGTCAATCAGCGCAATGGTTGGCGGTGGAACACGTCCAAAGCATTCCTGCGTCCAGTACAGAGCAGAAAGAACCTTGAAATCTGGACGCAATCACATGTGACCAAGCTGGGACTCGAGCGGGATGATGACGGTCATTTGAGATGCACATCAGTCGACCTGCGCCGCGACGGCCAACCACAAACAATCGTTGCCAAGGAGGAAGTGATCCTTAGCGCTGGGGCGATAGGTAGCCCGCAGATATTACAATTGTCCGGGATTGGATCCGCCGATCATCTTGGTCGCATTGGAATAGATGTTCAACATAATCTGCCCGGCGTTGGCCAAAACCTTCAAGATCACCTGCAAATTCGAACCGTTTATCAAGTTAGCGGCGTCAAGACATTGAACACATTGGCCTCGACATTCTTGGGTAAGGCACTTTTTGCGCTGGAATATGCCCTAAAGCGGACAGGGCCAATGAGTATGGCACCGTCACAACTGGGAATTTTTACCAAAAGTGATCCAGCGCGCGAGCATTCAAACATTCAGTTTCACGTGCAACCACTTAGTCTTGAGGCTTTTGGCCAGCCGCTACATAACTTTCCGGCTATCACAGCAAGTGTATGCAATTTAAATCCCACAAGTCGTGGTTCGGTGCTGTTGAAATCGCCGCGGCCCGAAGATGCGCCCGCAATTGCACCAAATTATTTGGATACCGAAGAAGATCGCAAAGTGGCCGCCGACAGTTTGCGCGTCGCGCGCAAAATAGCAGAACAACCTTCTCTGGCTAAATATCGTCCCAAAGAGATCAAGCCAGGGGCAAACTATCAATCAGACCAAGAACTGGCCAGGGCGGCAGGCGATATTGGATCGACGATCTTTCATCCCGTTGGAACCACAAAAATGGGCAGGCACAATGATGAGATGGCGGTCGTTGACGGTAAATTAAGAGTGCGCGGCATTCGCGGTCTAAGGGTCGTGGATGCTGGCGTTATGCCGACCATCACAAGCGGTAATACTAACAGTCCAACACTCATGATCGCCGAAAAGGCAGCGGGTTGGATCGTTTCTGAATCTCGAGGAGCGACACATGGCCAGCAATGACGACATTCCACTGAAAAAAGGCCCTTTGAATGGGGTTACTGTCCTCGATTTTTCTCGGGTTCTAGCTGGTCCATATTGTACTATGGTCCTTGCCGATCTGGGTGCCCGTGTGATCAAAGTCGAAAAGATAGGCAGCGGAGACGATACCCGTGAATTCGGCCCGTTTATTGAAGATGAATCGGCTTATTTCACTTGTTTTAACCGGCGCAAAGAAAGCATTGCGTTGGACATCAAATCACCGCGTGACCGTGCTCTGCTGGAACAGTTGTTGGATACATCTGACGTACTAGTTGAGAACTTTCGCCCTGGTGTCATGGACCGGTTGGGGTATGGCCCTGACCGCTTGGCAAAAACCCACCCACATCTGATCTATGCCTCAATCTCAGGTTTTGGGCATTCCGGACCTTTCAGCGAACTACCCGGTTACGATATGGTTGTGCAAGCTATGGGCGGTGTCATGAGTTTGACGGGCTGGCCTGACGGTGAACCGGCGCGTGTTGGCACCAGTTTTGGCGATCTTGGGGCGGCGTTGTTTGCCGTTGTGGGAATTGTGTCGTCTCTTTACAGCCGAACTAAAGACGCACAGGGCACACGCGTTGATATTGGAATGCTCGACTGTCAGGCCGCGTTGATGGAAACGGCACTTGCGTCGTGCGATATCAACGGCGTTGCACCTACACGCGCTGGCGACGCACATCCGGCATTGGCGCCGTTCGAAAGCTTCCGTGCTGCTGATGATAAGATTATTATAGCCGCCGGTAATGATACGCTTTTTCTGTTGATGGCCGAAACAATTGGCGACACGGCCTTGGCTCTCGATCCCAGGTTCGCAAGCAATCCGTTGCGTGTACAAAACCGCCCTGAATTGGTCGTTGAGATCGAAAAGTTACTTGGCAAAAAACCAGTGCAACACTGGATCAACGTGCTGAACGAAGCAGGGGTGCCCTGTTCGCCTATCAATACTATCGATAAAATTTTGGATCACCCGCAGCTATTGTCGCGAAATATGATTGTGAAAGTGCAGGGTCCAAACGGCAAACCATTTAAGACGGCGGGGAACCCGATCAAACTTACCGGGCATGAGGAAATCGACACTGACGTTGCGATGCATGCGCCCGGGCTCAGCCAACATCGTGAATCTGTCTTGGCTGAACTAATGGCGGGTCGTGGATCCTATGATCAACCCGCAACCAAGCACAAAAACGCAGATGCCAAAAGCACCAGCAATGCGCCACGGCGCAATTCTAGTGCCGCCTGATTGGAGAGAAACATGAATACGATATCCAACAAGCCCGTTAAGGCAAAGACTTTGACATTACCGGAGCCTTCCGACTACGAAATGATCATTGTCGAACGGCGGGAACGCGTGGGTCTGATCACACTGAATCGCCCGAAACAATTGAACGCACTTAATCGGCAGTTGGCTGAGGAAACTTTGGCTTCGCTACGGAGTTTTGACGCCGATCCAGATATTGGCGCAATTGTCGTCACCGGCAGCGCGCGTGCATTTGCGGCTGGCGCCGATATCCAAGAAATGGCTGAAAAGTCGTTCACTGATTTCTACATGGACGATTTTCTATCGCCCTGGGATGCGGTGTCTTCAATCTCCAAACCCATCATCGCTGCGGTCGGCGGGTTTGCTTTGGGCGGCGGATGTGAGCTGGCTTTGCTATGCGACTTTATAATCGCGGCAGACGACGCGCAATTTGGCCAACCGGAAATCAAACTGGGTATACTTCCTGGCATTGGTGGCTCGCAACGCTTGACCCGGTCCGTAGGCAAAGCACTGGCAATGGACCTTGTTTTGACTGGACGCAACATCGGCGCCCAGGAAGCCAAAGAAGTAGGTCTGGTCGCGCGCGTAGTGGCGAAAGAAGAATTGCTGCAAATCGCATTGGAGGCCGCACACACAATCGCTGGTTACAATGCGCCCGCGGTAAAAATGGCCAAGTGCGCGGTCAACGCAGCACTTGAGACACCCCTTTCCGACGGTTTGAAAAAGGAGCGCCTGTTCTTTCAGGCTGCCTTTGCGACCGAAGGCCAAAAAGAAGGGATGAACGCATTTGTTCACAAGCGCGCGCCCGTTTTTCGGAACAAATAGTGCGTTAGAAAACAGTAGAAAATAGTCACACAATAGAAAGTGAGAATACAAATGTGCCCGGGAAAACCGCGCCAAGACCCCAAAACTAATCGAAGCAAAACCTGAGGGAGAAAAAAGAATGGACTATAATTTGAAATCTATTGCCACATGTGTGGCGACCGTCGCCATAATGGCTGCGGGGGCTGCATCAGCGGAATCTGTGATCAACATTGCTGGTTGGGGCGCACAATCGGGTCCTTTACGTTCGTTCGGCGTAAATTCAAACGCCGTCATCCAAGCCGCTGTAAAGCGCGTAAACGAAGAAGGTGGCATCCGTCTGGCAGACGGCACGATGGCAACGCTTGCATATGAATATCACGACAGCGCATGTAACGCAGAGCAAGCAATTGCTGTCGCACGTCGCGTCGCGTCGTCTGACGTTCTTGTAGGCATTGGGCCAACTTGTTCTGGTGCTGCTGCTGCGATGTTTGGGGTTTTCCAAAAGCAAGTGGATGACGCCGGCGACACTGGACTGCAACTGCCGATCCTTACAGACACAGCCGTTCGTAACGGCTTGGCGAAGATCTCGCAGTGGACGTTCCGCAACACGCCAAATGAACCAGAGATGTACGATAATCTCTGGGAATGGATTGCGACAAACCAGCCAGATCTAAAGACGATCTATGGTGGTACGGAGACGGATCAAGGGCACTCAAACGGGACGTATTCCAAGGTTATTGTTCAGGCTGCAATCCGTCATGGGTTCACTTGGGCACCAGGTAATCTGGAAGGTTTAACTGGAGACATCGCGTCTGGTTTTGAAGCGGTGCTGGATAGTTCTGCTAACTGGCTTCAGGCTGATACGAATTTCGCCGTTCAAGCGCGCGCATTTCGCAAGTCAGGTGCTGACGTCTTGATCGTATCTTCGCATCCTTTCACAACGTGCGGAATGTTGAAGGAAATGTCGCGCCAGCGGATCGAACCTGGTTTGATTGTTGGACTTACATCTTCGTCATCTGCAGAAGTCATGAAAGGTTGTCCTGATGAAGCTGAGGGAATGATTATTCCAACAAGCTTTGCACCGATCACAGATGCGGCTGCCGAAGTTGCAGCTCTTGCCAACGAGAATGGCGGAGACGCGGATCTTCACTCTGCTGCAGCATGGGAAAACGTCATGATCATCAAACAGGTGATCGAGGCTGTTGGCATCACTGGCGACGCTTCTATGGTTGCACAAGAACGCCGCGCCATTCGTGACGGGCTAGAAGCACTGACAGAAACAGAAGGGCTGCTTGGAACGATCACACGCAACCAGGCAGAGGGCGAAGCCCTGAAGCCATATGTTTTTGTTCAGGCGCAAGCCGGCGCATGGGTTGTTGTTCACGACCCCCGCTAAATAGCACTACACTAAATCAACGGGGTTCGCGCCAAACGGTTGTTACCGGCGCGAACCCCAGCCTCCACACATCAGGGTACGTCGGTCAGGTTTTCGTCTAACGACGCTAGATATTCTGCGAACCTGAAAATGAATAGGTAATGACAAATGAACATCGACCATATTGATGTGATTCAGGCCCTGATTGATGGCATTCTGTACGGCTCGACATATGCTTTGCTAGGACTTGGATTTACGCTCATTTTCGGCGCAATGCACAAACTAAACATCGCCTACGCAGCCTCCAGTATCGCCGGAGCCTATGTGGGTCTCGCGTCAATCTCTGTGATGGCCATCCCCCCAATCCTCGTATTCTTCATCGGTCCGCTTTCGGCTGGGGCGATCGGCCTCGTGATTTACTTCGCCTGTTTCAGATATATGCCGACCGGCAATCAACTTGCCCCGCTTATGGCGTCAATTGGCGCGCTGTTTTTTGTGGACGAAATCATCATCCATGAAACGTCAGGTTCACCCCTGTCTTTCCCCGCACTTCTGCCCGATTCATACTTTTTTCTGGGACAGTTCGGCATTCGTGGCGATCTGGTTATGGTGATGTTTTTCAGTTTTGTCCTGATGGGAATTGTCATGTTCCTGCTGTATCGCACCAAACTGGGTCTCGCGACACGGGCAACATCACAACAATCAGTTGCAGCTCTTTTGTGCGGAATACCGACACATAGAACAAATGCGACGACGTTTGTACTCGCCGGAATTTTGGGTGGATTTGCAGGGTGTCTGATCGCGGCGGCAGTTGGGGTGCTTTCGCCACTGATAACGCTTCCCCTAACCATCAAGGGACTAATTGTGACAGTAATCGGCGGACTTGGAAGTATCCGGGGCGCCATCATTGCCGGGTTCTTGATTGGCAGTTTTGAGAACATTTTCCTTTTGGTCCGAGGCGTGAATGAACGCGATATCTACGTCTTCCTACTGCTTTTTGTTTTCCTCGTGTTCCGGCCCAACGGGCTTTTCGGAACTGCAATAGATAGGGATTGATCGAATGTTGTATTTTCTCGGTATTTTCCAAACGATCGGCGTTCACACATTGCTTGGTCTTTCTGCCTACGTCCTTTTGCTAACTGGGCAGCTCAGTCTTGGGCAGGTCGGGTTCTTCGCAATAGGGGCCTATGTCTCAGGCATACTAACGGTATTATTTTCTTGGCATATCTTTGCAGCACTCGCAGTCGGCGCGCTCGTGGCAGGATTTTTTGCCTTCTTGATTGGGTTCCCGGCACTTCGGGTCAAGGGTTTGATGTTGGTGGTCGCAACCATCGCGTTTTCCGAGATTGTCAGATTGTTTTTCTTCAATCTAAGTTGGCGCGTTGAGGTGAATGGCTTTGATGTCGGACCTGACAGCACTCAAGGCTTTCGCGAAATTCGATATTTTGCGGCAAACGGTTGGGAGCAAACCCACGTCGTGGCTTTGATCTGGTCTTTTGTCATCTTGGTCATGTTCTTACTTTGGTGGCTCGACAGGGTTCGGGCAGGTGCGGTCTTGCGCGCAGTTGGCGAAGATGACCTGGCGGCACAAAGTTCTGGCGTAAACCTTACGATGGTCAAGGTGGCAGCCATGACCGCTGGCGGAGTGATAGCAGGGATCGGTGGCGGGCTTTTTGCGCATTCAACGACTTACGTTGACCACCATACATTCACGATCCTTCTTGCCACGTTTGCCGTGTCTTACCCGATCCTTGGCGGACATAAGAATGTGTTCGGAACGCTTTTGGCGGTCATCTTTATTCAGGGCTTTGTTATCGAAGGGCTTCGTTTCATGGGTGACTACAGAAATATCGTCTTTGGTCTTTTGATCATATTTGCGATGAACCTACGCCCCCAGGGTCTGGTCGACGGGCACTTCATTTCAGATATCAAGAAAAAGTTGGGTGGAAAGCCAAAGAAGGATAGTGCCGATGCTTAGACTATCGAATTTATCCAAATATTTCGGCGGCGTTCGCGCTGTTGACGCCCTAGAACTGAACGTGAAAACTGGCGAGATATTTGGGTTAATCGGTCCAAATGGGTCGGGTAAAAGCACAACCGTAAATCTTGTATGCGGAATTTTTGGGCCGACGTCGGGTTCCATTGAACTGGACGGCGTAGACCTTAAAAGGCAAGCGCCACATCAAAGGATTGATGCAGGTGTTTCGCGGACGTTTCAGAATATTCGCCTGTTTGATGATCTAACTGTATGGCAAAACCTATGGGTCGCTTGGCGTGATGCGCCAGGGCAAGAACACAGCTGGTTCTCCAACTGGTTTGGTAGATCGCTTAGCCGTCGCCACGAAATTCAAAAGTTGCTGGAATTCTCTGGCTTAGGGGACAAGTCCAACAATCTTGCTGGAAATCTGGCGTTCGGCGAACAGCGCCGCTTGGAACTGGCGCGTGCAATGGCGTCAAAACCAAAATTGATCTTGCTTGATGAACCAGCCGCCGGCATGAGTTCTGCAGAAGTGACCGATCTTCGCCAACGTATTCTGACTATGAAAGAAATGGGCATTACGGTTCTGTTAATCGAGCACGTAATGGAATTGGTCATGAACGTGAGCGACAGGATCGGCGTTCTAAATTTTGGCACCTTAATCGCTGAAGGTTTACCCGAAGAAATTCAGCACAACCCATTGGTCCAGAAAGCCTATTTCGGCTCTTCCGAAAACACGAGCGGAGGAGACACCAATGCTATCGATCAATAATCTGGAAACTTCATATGGCCTGATCAAAGCACTAAAAGGTGTTTCGTTGGATGCGGCCGAGGGGGAAGTCACCTGCATACTTGGTCCCAACGGGGCCGGGAAGACAACGTTAATGTTTACACTGTCCGGAATTATCGAACCCGACGCAGGTTCTATCGACTTCTTTGGGACGTCACTTACAGGGCTGGCTGCACCAAAGGTCTTGCGCGAAGGCCTGGCGCTGGTTCCTGAAAACCGGCTGGTTTTTCCGCTAATGTCGGTACGCGAGAACCTTCTTGCAGGCGCGTATACTCGTAATCGATCGGATAAAGATGAAGTCGAAGCAGATATCGAAAAAATGTTTGCCCGCTTCCCGGTTCTGAAAGAACGCCAAGAACAGAATGCGGGCACGTTGTCTGGCGGTGAACAACAAATGTTGGCATTGGCGCGTGCGTTGATGTCGCGACCCAAAATGCTGTTGCTTGACGAACCTTCGGTCGGCCTTGCGCCTGTGATCGTGAACGAAGTATTCGCGATCATTAAGCAATTGAAAGAAGATGGGTTATCGATAGTCTTAGTCGAACAAAATGTAGTTAAGGCGCTGGAAGTTGCAGATCACTTCTATCTTTTGGACCAGGGCCGGGTGACCTTTGCCGGCACACCGGGTGAAATGGAAAATGATGATGTGATAAAGAGGGCTTATTTGGGCGGAGGGTGACAGGCTAAATGGATTTCGTACAAACAAATATTGACGGATTATTGGCTGGGTCGGCCTACGCTTTGCTTGCTTTGGGATTTTCGCTGGTCTTTGGCATAATGAGACAAATCAATCTCGCGTACGGATCTTCGCTATTGGTTGGCGCTGCCCTTGCCGTCTGGTTGGAACCCATTTTAGGTTTGGGTGTTGTTGGGCTATTCTTATTGACCGTAGTTGCATGTGTGTTGGCAGGTCTTTACGTGGAACGCCTGTGCTTTGCACCAAACCGCGGGAAAACCGGCGCGACAGTGCCAATGATCGCCAGTTTCGCGATCTGGATGCAGCTTGACGAAGTTTCATCGCATCTATTGCCCAGTCGAACGCACAATTTCCCCGGCCTTGAGATACCGCCCATGTTTTTTGGCGATCTGTATCTGCGCGGTGACCAGATTGTGCAATTCGTGGTCGCATTCACCTCGATCGCCGCGCTGTATTACCTGATCTACAAGACCCGTTTTGGGCTTCTATTGCGGGCAACTGCAGGGAACGCTGAAACTGCGTTTCTACTGGGTGCACCGACGGGTCGGTTGCGTCTGATGACGTTTCTTCTGGCGGGATTGTTGGGAGGTATCTCAACCTTTCTTATCCTATCCGCGGACGGTCAGGTTACACCACTGTTCGGGCTTTGGAGCACGTTCAAGGGATTGATCGCAATGATGATCGGCGGGGTCGGATCGTTACCCGGTGCCGTTATCGGCGGTCTTCTGCTAGGGCTGATTGAAGCGCATTCCAGCACCCAATTTGGCGCAGAATATCGCGACATAACCACGTTTGGAATCTTGTTTCTGATTTTGATCATCCGACCGGGTGGGATAATGGGCGTGTCAGCCTATCAAACTGGAAGACTGGCGCAGGAGCGGATCTAACCAATGAGTGTCTATGTCGCCTCAATCCTCACCAATATGGCGCTTATCTCATTTCTGGCGTTGTCCGCGTATTTGGTGCTGGTGGTTGGCGTTGTTTCCTTTGGCCAGCAGGCATTTTTCGGGGTGGGTGCATATGTAACCGCGACAGTTACATCAATTTACGGCGGTCATGCCGTGACCGGGGTGTTCATCGGAATGCTGTCGGGTGCGGCTTGTGCCCTAGTGTTGGCCATCCTGACAGCTCGCCTTTCAGGGCTATATTTTGCAATCAGCACTTTGTGCTTTGCAGAACTGTGTCGACTTGGACTTCTGCAAGTCCGTGCGCCTTTCAACATTGACGGTCGGACGACCGGTCCAGATGGGCCGGAAGGGTTTTCAAACATTCGCTGGATATTTGAACATAACTATTCCGTTCAGGATTTTCTGGTGCTTACAACGGTATGCCTTGTCGCCCTTCTGGGCCTTCTTTTCTTGCTGGAACGCAGCCGGATTATGCTGCGCGCCCGTTTGGTGGGTCAGGATTCCATCTTGGCGCAGTCTTTGGGGTTGCGGCCGATCCTTTACCGGATCGTTTTTGTGACCCTTTCAGGGGGCGTCGCGGGCTTTGGCGGCGGCCTGTTCGCGTTGTTCAACACTTATATTGAGCCGAACATGTTTGGCGTGATGTTGGGCGTTCATGGCTTGGCCTACGCCGTCATTGGGGGGCTTGGCGCACCGATTGGGCCATTAATAGGCGTCGCAATTGACATCGGCCTATTGGAAAGCATTCGCGCGATCTCTGCATATCGGATGATCGCATTTGGCGGGCTGGTTGCCTTGCTATTGATACTATTGCCTCAAGGTCTTATCAGCCCACGGTTCGTGGAACGCATGCGGCGCTGGCGGAAATTGTTTCATGCTTGACATTGCGGGCATATCCAAAAGTTTTGGCGGCAGTCAGGTGCTGAATGGTGTTTCGCTTCACTTGCGCGCCGGAGACCGACTGGGCCTGACGGGCAGTAATGGATCTGGCAAATCGACCTTAGTAAACATCGTCACGGGGTATATTGAGGCGGATGCCGGTCGTGTCACGTTAGACACCGTCGACCTTACAAACCGACCCGCCTGGAAAATCGCCAGGGCTGGAATTCGTCGCAGTTTTCAATCTGCGCGGATGTTGCAATCTGCGACGATGCGCCATCAGTTTCGTGTCGAAATGAATACGACGACGCAAGGCTTGGCGGCAATAGATGCCGCTGGTTTGAGCCCGTATCTGGACCATTTTCCATCCGAAGTCCCCCTGCCAATTCTGCGCAAAGCCGAGGTTGTCCGTGCACTTGTGACCGAACCGAAGGTTCTTTTCCTCGACGAGCCATCGGCGGGTTTTACCTCAGAAGAATTGATCGAATTCGCCGATTTTTTGAACGCTCATCTGTCGCGTTCAACAGCCCTCGTACTGGTCGAACATCGTATCGATCTGATGCGTCGCGTTGCAACCGGGATAAAGCAAATTGGATCGGCCCGCAGTCTAGAAGATCTGGAATTCGAACATGCTTGAATTGCGTGATATTTCAGTCCGCTATGGCGCGGTTACAGCGGTTTCAAATGTATGCCTTACGCTCAACCCCGGGCAACTGACGGTTTTGGACGGACACCACGGGGCAGGCAAATCTAGCTTTCTCAAAGCGGCAATAGGCGCGGTTATTTCAACAGGTCAGGTTTTGCTTTCCAACCAAATCATCTCCCGAAGAAATCCATCGAAAATGGCAAACCTTGGCGTTGTTTTGGCACCCGAAGGTCGACATATATTTCCGACACTCACCACACGTGAGAATTTGGAATTCGCCCTAGCCGTTACTGGTCGCCCTGCGTCACTCGATCAAATATTGACTTATTTCCCGGAGCTCGAGCCGCTTTTGTCGCAGCCTGCGCTGTCGCTTAGCGGAGGGCAAGCACAGATGCTTTCTCTGGCCCGCGCGATGCTATGCACACCAAAATTTATCTTACTTGATGAGCCACTTTTAGGTTTGTCAGAACAACCCAAAATGAAAGTCTGGTCTGCCATCCAAGACATGCGGCGCAATGGCGTTGGTATTCTGGTGACCGGTGATCACAATATTTCGGATGTGACCAATGTTGATCAGTTCATTTCCATATCAAACAGTTACCTATGTGAAAGGATAAAAAATGAGAGCTAATGTCACCCAACTATCACTGATCGCTTTGTTAGCATCGGCGTCCGCAGGCCAGGCAAACCCTGAGATTTCCAATCCATCCTGCGTGGTAACTGAGGTCAAGCTCGTCTACAACTGTCAGTTCGATTTGCTTGAGGATAGCCATCCAGTAACCCACGCTGAAATCGCGGTCGGGGCAAGCATGCCGTCTATGCCAATGGCCCATAACGTGAAACCGGTGACTTCGTATGAGTCCACTGAAATGCCAGGGCAGTATTTGTACGATCTTGAACTCGCCATGGCGGGGGAATGGTTGGTGATATTTGATATATCCCAACCTATGCGTGACCGCCTTCAGAAAAAATTCATGTTCAACGCCGATGGATCTGTCGAGCAGTTCGACCGTAGGGATGAGTAGATTTGCAAAAGAGAAAAGTTGTACCTGCAACCTGCTTTTGATTTGGTACTGTCAGAGAAAACTGCTTGAGACCGGCAGGGCGACTTTGTCACCTCGGCCAATGACAAAACGTTCCCCATTCTGCTACTTCAAAACCAGCCCTGAAGTCATCCGACTTGCAGTCATGCTGTACGTTTGATTTCCGCTTTCGCTCCGTAATGTGGAGGACCTTCTTCATGAACGGGGGGTTGACGTAAGTCATGAAACGGTCCGGTTTTGGTGGAACCGCTTCGGGCCAATGTTTGCGTCACTTCACCTTCACCAACCGCCCAGCCGCAGTAATAAAGTCTTCCGCCGCACGGTCCTCCGCCGCCTGAGCGCGTCTCTGAAGGCGACAGAACGTCCGCCACCACATGCCCTTAGGTTTTGGCATCTCATACGCCTCTAGGGACGCATCTCCACTCAGGCGTCGCCTGTGTTTCGTTCGCTGGCGTAAAGACCGATCCCAAAACCCTTCGTTCTTGCTGCAGTGGGGAGGTGACCGCCCCATTTAACAACCCCGATGCCTAGAAATCCGGTCACAAGGGGATTTTAAAGGTGAGGTCCGGTGGACTAGAAATCAAATACAGCTTGTGGTATTATGATACCACCATCGACAATTTATTTGAGGCTCCTAATGACACGAAACAACGTGGCAACAACGTACACCGACAAGTCAGGCAAGTTC
>Ga0206130_10002942_pt1 | contig 22994 bp, 21 predicted proteins | sample Helgoland_Spring_9_FD_148637 | JGI IMG/M metagenome (GOLD analysis project Ga0206130, IMG submission 148637) | Pelagic subsurface seawater microbial communities from Kabeltonne, Helgoland, North Sea - Helgoland_Spring_Bloom_20160512_1 | ecosystem: Environmental > Aquatic > Marine > Epipelagic ... | reverse complement strand
AAAAAATGGCTGTTTCATTCACCCAATTTCTAAAAATAGAGAAACAATACAGCGATAATTATTGTGGTCAATTGCTGAAATTATTGAAGATTATTTTAAGGGATGCCCAGAAGAGTGGCTTTGAGATTCACCCTTATTCTAATTATATAGAATCCTTTAAACAGAAAAGGTCAGCTCGAATTATCCATTTCTTGAATCCAGCAGAAATAAAAGTATTGAAGGGATTAGAGCGGATACCAAGTGAGTTAGAAGATAGCTACAAATGGTTACTGATTGGACTTTCTATTGGACAAAGGGTTTCGGATTTATTAAGTCTTAAATCTAGTAATATTAGAAAAGCTAACAATGGACTTTATATCGATATCATCCAGCAAAAAACAAAAAAGGCTGTTACCATTGGGGTGGCAGATCCGCTAGTGATTGATCTTTTAGAAAGTGAACTTCCAAAAGTACTTTCTCAAGAAGCTTTTAATAAGCAAATAAAAATGATTTGTAAAATTGCAGGAATTGATGAAGTAGTTCGGGGATTTAAAAACAATCCTAAAACCAGAAGAAAGGAAGTGCTATCAGCTCCAAAGTATGAGTTTGTAACCTCTCATATTATGAGAAGATCTTTTGCTACTAACTATTATGGGAAAATTGAAACACCGCTATTAATGAACATAACTGGACACACCAAAGAGAGTACGTTTTTAACCTATATTGGTACTCATCAGAACAAGGATGCGTTGGCAGATTTGTTTATGCAAAAAGCGGGAGTTATTTGGTAGGATCTGGGGAGTTATCAAAGTACCCTAAATCCTCTCTTTCCTTAAGTTGATTTAGAGTAAACTTATCTCTAACAGATTTTGTTTTAGGAAAGATATAGTTAGAAAGGGTCACAAAGACTTTTACCCGTTCTGTTTTGGTGAGTTTTTCTTGGTTTACCAAAAGATCATCCAGCACTTTTTCATAGAGCAGTTCCATTTTTTCTTTAATAGAAAGTTTATCGTTTTTTGCAGGTCCTCTTTTGGATATTTTTCCTGCTTTCTTTGCTGATTTTGGATCGAATGGCATGATTTATGATTTTAAACAATAAATTTAATCAAATTTTCGGCAATATTGTTTCTCTCAAAATCAACTAACATTTTATTACAATTAACTTTGAATGATTCTCTATCTAACTTTTGAATATCTTTAATAGCATTTAAAAAAGACTCTTTGTTCTCTGGTTCAAAACAAACACCAACTTCATAGTCATCAATTAATTTTTTAGACTCTCCCTCAACACCCAATAAAATCGGCTTGTACATTGCAATGTTTTCAAATATCTTAGATGGGATTACATTTTTAAACTCATCTGATTTCTTTAAATTCACCAAAGAATAATCTGATATATCTATATATAAAGGAATCTCACTTTTTGTAACACTTTCAATAAAAGTAAATTTTTTTGAATGTAAGGTTTTTGAGTATTTTATCAAATTTTGTTTTTCAGCACCATCACCAATAAATAAAAAATGTAGATCCGGATTTGATATTTTAGATATACTCTCTAAAATAAATTTTAATCCGTGAGCTAATCCATGGGTCCCTAGATAAGAAATAACAATTTTATTTTTTAAGCCCAAAGATTCTTTTAAAGTCATCACATCATTTGGTTTTGGCTTCTTGAAATTACTGATTAAAACCCCATTTTTAAATACGCCTACTTTTTCAGGTGTAATTTGATGATCTTTTATTACATATTTCTTAAAACTATCTGTGACTACTACTATTTTTGACGCACTAAGGTATAAATGATGTTCTATTTTTTTGAGTATCTTAAAAGGTATTGAACTTTTATTCATTGAACCAACAGCGGCAATTGAATCTGGCCATAAATCTCTTACTTCCATTACCCAAGGCTTACCTTTAAAAAAACTTAATATTCTTCCGGAAACGGCTGTAAAAAACTGTGGACTTGTTGCTATTATTAAATCTGTTTTCACGAACAATCCAAATAAAAAAGAAGTTAAGGCATAACTAATATAATCAATTATACGTTTTACAAAACCATTGTTTTCTGTAATATAAGACCAAACTCTGATTACAGTAATTCCATCAATATTCTCTTTTTGGTATAACTTGTTAGTATACCCTTCAAATATTTTCCCCTTTGGAAAATTTGGAAAACAGGTAATTACTGTTACCTTATGCCCTAGTTCAATCCATTTAATACAATGCTCATATGTTCTTGTCGCTGGAGCATTTACTTCAGGAGGAAAATTATCAGTTAAAAATAGTATTCTCATATAGCTATTGTAGTTGTTAATTTTTGATCAAATGTTACTATAATCGTATATGCAGACTTTGTCTTATTAAACCCTTCTGAAAGTTGATAATCAGCTATCACTATATTACTAAAGCCCTTAAATTCTATTAACATTTCCAAATCATTTAATATGATCTTATTTTCTTTTAATAATGGTTTTTTTATTGATGAATGAAGATGAAAAAATGCTTTTGATTTATTATTTGTTGATTTATCAATTTCATCTTTCAATATTATTTTATTTTCTTGCCATTGAAAAGTTCTCTTATGTAAAAACCCCTCTTTTTTATAGCCATCATGTACAGCTTCAATGTGATTTTCACTCTCTTTTATTTTACTAACTTTAGCTCTATTTGCAACTCGAAAGCCACCCCAAACTTGAGTTTGTTCAATATTATCAATTTGAACTGTATTATGTGAACATGTAGCTCTTTCATTTTGTCGAATAATGTTCTTTTCATAAGTAGAAATACCTGTATCGACAAAAATAGGATTACCATCTTTAATCAATTCAAAATTGAATGTATCACTGTGGGCATGTCCCGGTTGATAAGATGGACCTACGTTTCCAATATCTAGCAGTAGCTCGTAATTGTTTAATTTGATTTTCCTATAACCCGATTCTGAAAGTTTAATATCTTGTTTGGGGATCCCTAATTTTTCTGCATAAGAGAATAATTCATCTGACGACGATGAAATATCATATGTAGAGTCATTAACCATAGGTATCTCTCCATTCTTATAAGTTATTTTCTTTAGCCATGAATTCATTAAAGCAGCTTTTGCCTCCAAAAACAATAATAAATTATCTTTTTTCCAGAATTTATTTAGTTTAACTAACTGAATACAATCCAATAATCTTGAGAAAATAATCTGATGATACATTGGAGATAATTCAAAATGACCTCCATCTTTTAAGATTTGTTCGTTTAATTCTGAAATTAGTAGTTTTTTAGCTTTACGATAAAGCTTTTCGTCTTGAAAATAATATTCCCCAAATAACAAGGAAAATGCATTTTCTAGTAAATGGTTGCCTAATAAATGATATTCTAAATTTGCAAATAATATTCTATAATGATTATTAAGTGTTTTATCTATTTCTGGATCTCTAATCTTATTTTCTGCAAGAAACTTAATCCAATTCATTCCTCTTAAAGATATTGGATAGGGTTCTTTCCCGTCTTTTAATATGTTGTCATTTTTTATGTAATCATGAATTAGACCAACGCCTGCTTCTCTAATCATCTCTTTTTGATTTAAAAAATCAAAATAATTCAGATTATATGTCCATAACTTTCCATGTTTATTATAATTCCAATCAATTTGTTCTGAAAATTGATCAGTAATATTTAAAAAAGAGAAAGATTTTTGCTTGTCTGCGTATGATAAAGATGATTTAAGTTTACTTTCCCAATTTATTAAGGTAAAAGGGGGTAGAAATTCCCCATCAACATTAATACTAAAAAGTCTATTGCTTAAAAAATAATAAACCCGATAATAAACCTGAATAGGCTTCAGGTATTTAACAGTATTTAGAAGTAATTTTATTTTACGGATATCCATTTCCCTTCTTTCAGTGAATCAATGGCCGCAAATGAAGCTCTTGTTGTATTTATAATTTCATCAAATGGAATTATTGGTTTTCCTCCAATTTTTTGCTGAGTAATCAATTCTTGAAATTGATTAGAATGTCCTTTATCTTGACCTGATTTTGCACCAGAAAAACCTTTAAACCCATAGCCTTTTAATCTTCGCCAATTATCCATTACCAAGGTTCTCTCTTGAGAATACACTTCTACTCTTTCTTTAGAATAACTCTTACTCCCATTTGAAAAGTAATTAATCACAGCATTACTTCCATTCTCATATTTTAAAAGAATACTTGCATTATCTGTATTTTCTTCTGGATTATTTCCCATTGAGTTCATGCAAACTGAGATTACTTTTGATCCAGATAAATAGGTACACAAATCAATATAATGACAAGCTTCACCTATAATTCTCCCTCCTCCAATTTCCATATCATGAATCCAAACATCCTTGGGAATGAATCCAGCATTCATAGTTGCTACGATATTGATAGGCGTTATTGAATTCCCTAAAGTTTTTTTCATTTTTATGGCTAAAGGAGCAAAACGCCTATTAAATCCTACAGATACATTTACATCTTTCGAGTTATAGCTTTTGATTATTTCATCCAACTCAACTTCATTCAGTGCTAAAGGCTTCTCTACAAAAACACTTTTTCCAGCATTAATTGCCTCAATAGTCATTTTTGCATGCATATGATGTTGCGTAGTCACAAGCACTAAGTCAACTTCTTCATCATTTAATATTTCATGATAATTCGAAGTTGAGTTAGCAATGTTATGTTTCTTAGCCATAATTGTTGAAGACAAACCTCCTGAACTTGCAATATACTTTATATCTGCATTACACTTCTTAAGATTTGGCAAAATTGTAGAACTTGTAAAGTTTCCAGATCCAATAATGCCTATGACTCCCTTTTTTCCTTCAAATGATTTGCTCGTTAATTGGATAGTACTTTCTTGAATATCTGATGATGTATATTCTAATATTGATGCAATTGACTTTGAATTAGACATATCACCATATATCTTCTGATAATCGTTCAAAGCGACTCTGTCTGTAATCAAAGAACTTACATTTAATGTTTTCTTTGAAATTGCATTTAAAACAGCCTCAAAGTTTCGCTTTTCAGTCCAACGAACATAACCAATTGGATAATCATGCCCTTTTTGCTCATATTCTTCATCATATCTACCTGCTCCATAGGAACATGAAACTTGAAATGATATTTCTTTTTCGTAAAAATCTGCTCTACTAATATCTAAACCAATCACCCCGACTAAAATGATTCTCCCTCTTTTTCTACACATATTTGCAGACTGCGAAATAATCTCATTACTCTTATTTGATGCAGTTATAATAACGCCATCAGCCCCAATATTATTGGTGTATGATTCTACAAATTTAACTTGGTCAGTTCCCTCTGATGGGTTAATTGCTATTATTCCCTTTTCTTTTGCAATTTTGACTTTATTAGGATCAAAATCGAAACCAATGACATTGCATCCATTCGCCAATAATAACTCTGCTGTTACTAAACCAATTAATCCTAAGCCTACTATCACAATAGTTTCACCAAATGTTGGCTGTAACAACCTAATACCTTGAAGTCCTATTGATCCAATTACCGTAAAAGCTGCCTCTTCATCTGTTACGTTATCAGGAATTTTAGCAACTAAATTTTTTGGAATACAGACGTATTCTCCATGATTTCCATTAGACGCTACTCTATCTCCAATTTTAAATTCAGTAACACCTTTCCCGACGGCTACTACTTTCCCGACATTACAATAACCTAGCGGTAGTGGCTGTCCTAGTTTATTAAAAACAGCTTCTAGTGTAGGTCTTAATCCGTCTGTCTTCACTTTATCAAGAACCATTTTTACTTTATCTGGTTGCTGTTTTGCTTTCTGAATAAAATTTGCCTTTCCAAAATCTACTAACATTCTCTCAGTCCCCAAGGAAACAAGGGTCCTAGTAGTTTGAATAAGAACACATCCTGATTTTAATCTTGGAACGGGAACTTCTTCCAGGATAGTATCTCCTTTTTTAAGATCTTGTATAATTTGTTTCATTTTATTTATTTTAAATCATTAAATTGCATCATCCAAGATTCTATAGATAATAAAGCCCAGATATTATAAGAAGCATCAATTTTTCCAGACTTATTTTCTGTAATTAATTTCTGTACCTTATCATAATCAAAAATATTTCTTTCTTCTATTTTATCTTTGCTAAGATATTTATTTATTAAAGGTTCCATATCTTCAGTTATCCATTTTCTGATTGGAGCTCCAAAACCAGTTTTAGGTCTGTAAATAATATCTGAAGGCAAATATCTTTCAGCAACTTTTTTTAATATATATTTTGTTTCATTTTTATTTAATTTTAAATCAACAGGTAGTTTAGTTGAAAACTCAACGAGCTCTTTATCTAAGAACGGCACTCTAACTTCTACTCCAGTTGCCATACTTAATTTATCAGTATAATTAAGATTATGATCTACAAGGAAAGTATTCATTTCTAGAAAAAGCATAGAATTTAATGCGCTTGTTTTTTTAGGTAAATTCTTTATTAATTTTTTAAAATAATGATGCTTGTCATATTTAAATGATTCTTTAAAAAGATCACTTAAAGTAACTTCATCAATCCAGTCAAAATATGAAAAAATTCGAATTTCAGATGATTTATGAATATTTGCAAAAAGTTTTTTAATTCTTCTATTTCTAACATTAGCTGTATTTAGCTTTGAGATTATAAATTTTATGAATTTTCTAATTTGAAAAGGAATTAATCTAAAATACTTTTCCATTTGTAAGGCCTGATGCCGTCTATAACCAGAAAATAAATCATCTCCACCCGTGCCGCCAAGTAAGACTTTAATTCCCTTGGCTCTTGCTGCTTTACAGATATTATAAACATATATTGGGGCAGCATCTGCCTGTGGCTCATCTAAGTGGTAAATAATTTTGTCAAAAAATTCTAAAACATTATTACTGCCATCAATTATATTTAGGTTTACATCAATATGTTTTGCAACTTTCTTTGCATAATATAAATCGTTAGAAAAACCTTCATCTTCAAATCCAATTGAATTAATAGTAAAACATTCGAATTTCTCTTTTGGTAATATTTTTTTTGCAATAGCAACAATTAAACTGGAATCAAGCCCTCCAGACAGGAAAAACCCAACAGGAACATCTGATAACATTTGTCTTTTTACTGCAGCAATAAGATAATTTTCACATAAATCAATTAATTCAGATTCTGTATTTTTGAAAATAAATTTATCATCAAACGGTATTTGATAATACTTAGATATTTTTACTTGTTTTATTTTGTAAATGCTACCTTCAATTAAATGACCAGGTAAAAGTTTCTTGATTTGCATGAAAGGAGTGTCCTCAGCTGGAGACCACAAAAAATTCAAATAGTTAGCCAAAGCTTTTTTATTAATTGTAAAATTCTTTTTATAAGAAAGAATTGCTTTCATTTCTGAAGAAAAAAATAATTCATTCGAATCTAAATAATAATATACAGGCTTTACACCAAAATTGTCTCTTACTAATAAAAAATCACCAGTTTCTATATCTACAAATGAAAAAGCAAAAATACCATTTAATTTATTTAAAAATTCCTTACCAAATTTAATTAATCCATAAAGCAAAGTCTCAGTATCACTTGTAGATTGAAATTCAACATCTGATAAACAAGATTTTCGCAACTCATCATGGTTATAAATCTCACCATTAAAGACTATAACATATTTCTTATCTTTTGAAAACATTGGTTGTGATGCCCTATTTGATAAATCCTGAATAGATAATCTTGTATGTCCTAAATAGAGATTTTTGTCTAAATAACTGCCAGAAGAATCTGGTCCTCTATGAGAAATTGCTTTTAAATTAACAGTTTTACTAAACTCAAAATTACTACTACCTATATATCCTATTATTCCACACATTTTTTATATAATTTAAATACCTAATATACTTTAACTGCTTTAATTAATGAAATTAAATGTTGAGTATTTGTTGATGAAAATAGTATTTTTTGAGTAATATTTTCATGATAATATTCAGCAAAATCATCTAAATTAAAATTTACAGATTTCATCAATCCAAAAACACAATCATATTTATAGGAATTTTTATCTTCTACAAAGCCTTGAAGAAAAAGAAATTTATTATTTACAAAAGATGGTAAATTATATCCTGCATATCCATTAAATTCATTGTTATCAATTAGTGCATTTCTTTCATGCCAAAGTCTTATAATTTTCACTCTATTATCAAATAAAGAATGTACTAAATGAGTTTCTTTAATTTTTAAAATTTTTACTTTGTAAAGTAGTGTAATTATAAAAAAATAAATTCTAAACTTACACCTAAGCAAATTAGAATAACACAAACCAGATTTTGCAATAATTATAATATCGAAGCGCTTAAATCTAACTAACCATTCATTCAAAAGTGCATTTGCATAACCATTTCCATATAAATCTGCTGTATCAAAAAATCTTATTCCATTATCATATGCAGTGTTAAGTAAATCAAACCCACATTCTTTAGTAACGTGATGAATACTTCCTAAACCAAAAACTAATCTATTCATTTAAATTTAAATATTCTTCAATTAAACATAAAACATTAACGCTTGGATTTGAATAACTAGCAAATGGCAAAATACCTGTTGAAAAATTATATACATTATCAAAAATTTTCCCATCAATGTCAACTAACATTTTTTTATTAGCATAACTAAAGGCAACTGGATGATAACAATCCACTAACTTTTCAGATTCAATCTGTAGCTTTGAATAATTATAGCCATTACTAACAAGAAAGTTTTCCATTTCATCTTGGGCGTTATTAAGTTCCTTCTTGGTTGATTTATCAACAGTCCAATTGATTGTTTTGCTTGATAAATTTAAAGATGAAAATTCTTGTTTTTCAATATCAATAATTATTCTCCAAAAGCTTCTATCAACAAATAATCGGCCTAAAAATAAATTTAAAATAAATAAAAATAAAAATTTAATTTCTTTGAAAATTTTTATATTTTTAAACTGAATGTTTTCATTGTTATATAATAGTTTTTTTAACAATTTAAAAAAGAATATTTTTTCATTAAAGGCAATAGAGATAAAACCTTTATTTTTATAGTTAATTCTCTTAGTTAACATCCCATTATATTTTAAAATTGGAGTGAAATCAACATTTTTAATTGTAGGTTTCATATTTTGAATTTCAAATAAAGGGGTGCTAACATGGTCCTTAAAAAAAACCTTTTCATTTTCTAAAAATCCGCTTTCATACATTATTGAACAATTTTCAAAAGCACCACAGCATAAAAAAACTTTATCATATCCGTTAAAGGTCTTTAAAGATTTTGTTTGTAAAGTCCAAAGGGCATTATTCTTTTTTAAACTTATTACATTTTCTTCATAAAAATTGAGATTAGTTTTATCAATATAATTTAAAATACTTCTTTTTGATGATTTTAACCAAACACCATTTACTCCCTCTTTGTTATTCAATTTGATTTTCAATCCAAAAAAATTAAGTACCTTTTTTTTATGCTTCTTTATTATTTTTTCAAATCTAGAATTTCCTTGATCTAAAAAAACAAGTTGACCTCCCCAATCATGTGTTGTCCCCCCTAAACCAAAAAATCTTCCTTGACTAGCTGCTTTATACTCATCACCAATTATATTTATTTTTTTCTCCACATCAAATTCAGTTAATCTTGATGAATTTGAAATTTCAAAAACATCAACACTATATCCTTTCTCTGATAATCTTTGGACTAAATAACCCCCAACTAATCCTAATCCTATTACAGCAATTTTTTCAGATCTCAATTTTTTTTCTCCTGTACTCATTTTTTTTTCCTCTAATTAAAAGTTGAACAAAAATACGCCCTACAATCCATTCAACTAATCCTTTATGGTATTTGAAGCTGAAATTTTGAACATAGAGAAATAAAGCAAAAAGAGGTATCGAAAGCGGTATTTTGTCAAAGTATTTTTTTAAAAACATCCTTCTTTCATTTGAATTACCAAGTAAATTAGGCTTGTATGAAAGTTCATGATTTAAGGAATGCATTTTAGCTTCCATTTGAGAATAATTATTTTGTTTATTAACCCATGCACTTAAAGAGTAGGAGTCAAGGTGTAAAAGTTCACCATTTAGAACACTTAGTTTTCCCTTAACAATAGGATGCTCATTAACTATAACATCAGAAAATTTACAACTTCCATTTTCCCAAATTCTTAAAATTTTGTCAGATACTGGAGTAAGTAATTGATTAAAAAGTAAACGTCGTTTAATAAAGAATCCAGAAAATTGGATTGATTTTTTTTCTTTAAGTATGAGTATCTCTTTTTTTAATTCATCATCAATTCGTTCATCAGGATCCATTTTCATTACTAAATCATTTTTACAAACTCCTGAGTTTAAAACATAATTCCATTGTGCACCAAATCCTTCAAATTTATTTTGCAAAATATCTACATTAAAATCTCTACATATCTGTATAGTATTGTCAGTGCTAAAACTATCTACTACAACTATTTGATCAGCTATTTCTTTAATATTATTAAATGCTCCTGGAAGGTTTTTTTCCTCATTTAAAGTAATAAAAGCTATTGTTAATTTCATTGTGCGAATTTATAATAAAAATCTACGTATTCTTTGGAAATCTTATCAACTGGATATTTTTTCATTAAATATTTTTTTATATTATTTTCCATTGATTGATATTCAGAATAAGATAATTCATATGATTTCTTTAAGCTATAAACAATTGAGGTAACATCGTATGGGTCAAAAATTAATCCACATTTATTATCAACAACGTCATTCCATCGCAGTTTATCAGAAACTAAAACTGGGGTATTTGATAACAATGCCTCCAAAATAACCATGCCAAAATTTTCATCTAAACTTGGTAAAATTAAGAACTTGGATTCTTGAATATATTTAAATTTTTTATCTCCATCTTTTGTACCTATAAAGCTTATGTTATTTATATTATGTTTCTTAATTAGCATTTCTAATTCTTCATGATATTTAACATTAAAGTCACCAATAATTATTAACTCAGCATCAGATTTTAATTGTGAAAATTGATGCCATGATAAAAAAAGATTTTTTAAATTTTTAATCGGATCAATTCTTCCAACATAAATATATTGATTAAGTTTTTTATTTATTTTCGAAGCTGATGGAGTAAGGCTAAAATTGCTAAAAACAAAATTTTCAATTTTTGGAAATATTTTTTTTACATCATTTTTTTCATTTTCACTTGTAACAATAAAAGCTTTAATATTTTTACTTAAAATTCTAAACACAGATAAAAAAAATGACTTGAATTTTTTTTTACCTTGTTTTAATGCGACCGGTGAAAAGGAGCCTCTTGGAGAGTGAATTATATTTAATTTTGTGAATCTTGATAAAAGATAAATTATTAAATGATTGTAATGCCACATTCCATGAAGATGAATTACATGTCTTAATTTTCTAATTTTTAAAATTTCTTTTAAAAAATATATACTTAATGATGATTCATATGATTTTATAGATGAATCATCTGAATAAAATGGAGTTAGACTCCAAACTTCTGAATTCACATAATTTTTTGTTTGTTCATGTAAAGCTATGATACTTTTTGATGGGCCGCTATTAATTACATTTAAATCATTAATCAAATGAATTATAGTAATATCTGTTGTAGTTGAATTTATCATAAATTAATAGTATGGCATTAAAAATAATGCTATATGTTTTTGATTTTTTTTAATAACAATGATATGGCACTTCTTAAGAGAAAAAATTCGAATGAATAATACACAATCAAAAGTGTTAGTGCAGAGAGATTAATATATATGCTTGACTTAAAAAAACTAATAGTAAGAAAGGAAGTAATAACAAACAAAGGAATTAAAGAGGTTAATAAAGAAAAGTTATTTTGTGATTTCAATATTTTTAATACATATTTTCTATAAATTATTAGATACAATAAAACATCTGAAACAATAAACGCAATAAGAAATCCATATAAATCTTTAGGACAAAAGATAAAAGTAAAGTAAAAAAATATTGTTTTTAAGAAAACAGAAATTGATACTAATTTAACACGATTAATACATTTAAGAAAATATGAAAATATTGTACCATAACTAATTATTGATATTGAAATTAAAAAAAGCACATAAAGTTTATAATCAAAATTAATTTTGTTCTGCACCCAAATGTCAAATACGTATTGAATGTAGGGCAGCGAGACAATGATTATTATAAATATTGGCGCTGAAGTTATTAGCCAATACAACCTGTGAATCAAAATAATTTTATCATTACGGTTTTCTTGAAAATATTTTTGAAAATATGGAGATATTAAATCAAGAGAAATATTATTAACACGAACAAATAAATTTGTAAATGTTTTTGTTGTATAAAACAGAGGAATTAAAGATATTGATATAAATTTTGCAATAATTAATGAAATTGATTCATTGTTTAATTTTTCAATAAGGTTTGTAAAAAAAAATCCTAAAGAGCTTAAAAAAATTTGCCCACCATATTTAGTCGAACCCTTGAATATATTATTAAAAAAAATATTAAACCGTTTTTTTATTACTAAAAAAATTAGAAATGATGATGACAAGTAAAATAGAGAAATTATTAAAATAAAATCATTTAAATTGGTTTTTAGAAAACTTAATGATATTATCATCATAAGTAATTCAAGTGAAGTAAATATGAGATTTATTCTTGCCAAAAGATCAACTCTTCCAATAGGCTCGAATAATCTTGGAAAAAACCTCAGAATACAATTATATACTAAACATGAGTAGATGAATATTGGTAAAATTATTTGATTTTCAAAAACTTTAATGTCATTAAAGATATAGAGCTGGATATCTTCATTATAAAAAAATAAAGCAATAAAAGCTTCTATAGAAAAAAGAATAAGTAAGAATTTTGTCGCGCTTGAAAAAATATAAATTGCCTTATCTTTACTTCTATGAAATGTTAAATTTATTTCGTTTCCAGCATATTGTATAAAGCCTAAATTAAATCCTTGTATCAATAGTGCGAGTGAAAGGAGCAAAATCCATATTGCATAATCATCACTTTCCCAAATGGTTAAGAAAAGGGGAACTAATAGAAGTGATTTAGTTAAGCTCAGAAATAAATTTACAACAGACCAAAGACTTCCAAATACAATTCCTTTTAATTTCACACTAAATAAATTTTCTTACTAATGGATAAATATTATTTTTCACAAATTTCAACATGTTATTTGGCAAATAAATTTTGAGAGATCTTATCCATGGATAGTTTGATGTGTGATTATTGATGTTTATGATTGAATAAAATAACGATAAAACAAAATTAATAAAATTAGGATTAAGCATATAAAGATTAGAAAACTTAAGACTTTTGATATAACGTAAGTCTCTGCTATCCCAATATTCAGAATAGTGATCTTCTATATATGTGATTAATCTCAGTTTGGATTGCACGCCACTCTTAAGTGAAATTTTGCTAGTAATTCCAGAGCCTAACCTATAAACTGGCCCTGCATAGTTAACACAAATAATTTCATCAGCTAATCTTACTTCTTCGAAGCCTTTTATCCAATCTGCACCTAAAGCAAAAGATTTATTAATTTCTAAAACATCTTTTTCTGAGGGAACTTTAGAGATTAATGATTTACTTAAGCCAACAGATCTATAGCTTAACCCAAATCTTAATCGTAATCTCATTTTTTCATAATTTTTATATTTAAAATTATTCCAAACCCATTCTTTACCATTAGGGTATTTATGAATAGAATTTAACGCAATAATAAAAGAGTCAATATCTGGATTCAAATTATATTGGTGAATTGATTTAGATATTTCACCTAATGTGTGAGGCATATAATAATCATCTCCAGCAAGGAAACTTATGATATTCCCACGAGCCATACTTTTAATCTTTGCAATATTTTCAAAGATTCCTAAATTTTTTTCGTTTCTATAAATGTGAAATAAATTTTGATGTTTAGATTTATAAGTTTTAATGATATCCCAAGTTTTATCATTTGAATGATCGTCAGAAATTATAATTTCAAATGGAAGGCAACTTTGATTAACTACAGAATCTAAACACTGACGAATATATTGTTCATGATTAAATGTTACTATTAAAACGCTATGCTTTATTTCCATAATTTTGTTTTACCTTAAATGAAAGGTCTTGAAAGGAACCTAATGTTAACCAAAAAATTAGACTAATTCCAGAAGAAATTGAAAAAATATAACCTTCACTTATAAAACTAACTAAAAAGAAAATAATTATATAAAAAAGAGTTAGTTTATATCTAGAATAATTTTTAACATTAGTGTCTTTTAACATTACTGCTGACATGAAATAAAGAAAAGATAAAAAACCTATTATTCCTAGGTTTGACAAAATTAACATAAATGAAGATCCTGGTTCAAAATTAAAATCATCAAACAACACTCTAGGATCATGTGAATTTAAAAAACCGATTCCTAAAATGGGGCTATCATAAAACTCTGCAGCCCTAATACTCCAAAGATTATCTCTAGAATTTAAAACGCCTTTTTCAGCTACAGCTGAAAGGATATTGATTTCAAAAAAATTATATGAATTGTGAATAACTAGTAAAGTTGATGCTATAAAAAGTATTTTAATATAATTTTGATATTTCTTAGTGCTAAATATAAAAAATGATAAAGTAATAATTAATAATATAGCAAGAATTGATGTCCTGGAAGCGGATAATAATACCGTTATTAAAGCAATCAACATTAAAGCAATTCTTAATAAATACTTATTTCTTTTATGTTGAATGTCAACTAATAATTTTATAAAGGCAATGCTACAAAGTGGCGCGAGAATCATTGAGTGTTTTGTTATACCAGTAAAAGTTCCTCTTCCAAGATTTGGCAAATTAAAAACATACCATAAAAAAGATAACACGGAAATGAAGATGCAAAAGTTTAAAAAAAGATTAATTATTTCTATTCTAAATTTAACTAAATTTTGAGAAAAAATTAATGGACCCATAAAAACAGCAACAATTATCCATAATAACCATTTTATATTCGAGTTTAAAATTTCAGGAATTTCATTAAAAACTAAACTGAGTCCGGTTAACAAAACAAAAATTAAAAAAGACCTATTTATCTTAATATTTTTGATTTTAGTTATAAAAATAAAAAAAGATAAAATTATAGCTCCAGCCAAATATTGTGAACTATAAAAATCATATAAAAGATTAATATTGGTAAATAAAAAACAGAAGTTTAAAAAAAAGATTGCTTTCAAGAAAGATAATTGCATAAATCTTAATATGAATTTAAAACATTTATTACCTTTAATGCTTCCTCATTGCTTAAAATAGGACTAATTGGAAGACTTAGAATTGTTTTATGTATTTCTTCTGAAATAGTTAATTTAGATAATGAAAATTCTTTGTAAGCTAATTGGTGATGTGGCGGTATTGGGTAATGTATTAATGTTTGAATTCCGTTATCTAACAAATATTTTTGCAATTCATCTCGCTTTTTAGTTCTAATCACAAATAAATGCCAAACATGTTGTTTTTGATGAATTAATTTAGGAAGTATAAACTTTTTATTTTCTATGCTTTTTAGATAGTAATTAGCTACTTTTCTTCTGCCTTCAATATCCTTCTGTATGTATTTTAACTTAACATTTAAAAAAGCAGCTTGAATCTCATCTAAACGTGAGTTTAATCCTTGATATTTGTTTTCATATTTCACATGAGAACCATAGTTTCTTAGTGCACTAATAACGTGTGCTAGTTCTTTGTTATTTGTTGTTACTGCACCAGCATCTCCTAAAGCGCCTAAGTTTTTACCTGGGTAAAAGCTATGCCCTGCAGCATCTCCAATTCCTCCTGAAATTTTCCCGTTCCATTCTGCTCCATGAGATTGCGCTGCGTCTTCTACTAATTTTAAGTTGTGCTTTTTACAAATAGAAAGTAATTGTTGGTCAATAGAAATTTGACCATACAAATGAACGGTTAAAATTGCCTTTGTTTTGGAGGTAATAGCTTTTTCAATAAGTGTGCTATCCAAATTATAAGTTTCTAAATTAGGTTCTACAAAAACTGGAACTAGATCATTATCAGAAATTGCTAATACAGAGGCAATATAGGTATTGGAAGGAACAATCACTTCATCTCCTTTTTGCATAACGCCTAATTCGATATATGCCTTAAAAATTAAACGCAAAGCATCTAATCCATTTCCTACACCTAAACAATGCTTTACGCCACAAAATGAAGCATAACTTTGTTCAAAAGTTTCTAATTCCTTTCCCATTAAATACCAACCAGAGGCTATAACTTTAGAGGCTGCCTCTTTAAGTTCTTTTTCGTATTGAGTATTTATTTTTTGTAAATCTAAAAAGTTAATCATTTTTTTTTGATTTGTTCCATGTTTCAAAACCTACCCCCTCCCAAGGCATTCCACGATTAAAAAAAAACATCCATGGATAGTGTCTTTTTTTTGTTGAATTAAAAAAAGGCATTTTACTTAGCAATCCTATATTTTTTGCAGGTGAACCCGAAATAAAACTATCGTCATCAAATCTCCCTCTTACTGTACTTTGAGCAGATATTAAACAATTTTTTCCAACTTTAGCTCCGGGCATCATTATAGTTCCTGAAGTAATCTGAGAATAATCATCTATAAAAACTCCCTTTATTAAGTTAGATGGAGGAGTAGGATCGTTAGTTAATACAACATTTGGATAAATAAAAACAAATGAACCGATTTCAGATTTTTGACCAATTGTTACATTGCTTTGAAATCTACAATAATCTCCAATTTTACAATCTCCCTGAATGTCAGCATATGTACCTATGGAACAATTAGATCCAACATTCGAGTTTTCTCTTATAGTAACGTGGTGGCCAGTATTTAAAAAATTTCCGAAAATACTACCAGAATATATTATACTAAATGAGCGAATTAATGAATCCGAGCCGATAATTGTTTTGGGATTCATATATGTTTCTTGATTTGTATAATAATTATTATTTGGTTCACCAATTACACAATTATCAGCAATAATAGAGTTATCTCCAATAATTACATTAGAATATATGGTAGTATTGTCCCCAATTTGTACATTTTCACCAAGAACAGCAGAACTGTCAATAAAAACATTTTTGTTGTTAAATTTCATAATTTAAATTGTCCCTGAATCAACATGAATATTTTGACCTGTAATCGATTTTGCTTCATCTGAAATGAGAAAAGATATTGTTGAGGCTATAGATTTTGGGGAAACAGCATTTTTTAAAGAGGTTCTTTGATAGATTCTATTCTTTTGAGATTCTGAAAGAGAACTACTCATCTCGGTGTCCATAAAACCAGCTACTATACAATTAGATCTTATTGCTAGCGATCCCCATTCTCTTGCAGTATTTTTAGAAAATGCCTCTAAAGCCCCTTTCGATGCGGCGTACATAGACAGCCCCTTATAACCTGTGTGAACACTTATGGAAGAAATATGAATAATTGATCCTTTGGTTTTATGTAATATCATATTTCTTATTGCATATTTTGTTAAAATTATTGGTGTGAATGTATTTACAGCGAACATATCATTTAATCGATTAAGATTTGCATTAGTAATAATATCATCATATGCAATTGCAGCATTATTAATAAATGCGTGTAAAGGAGTCTTTCCTAAAAAAGATTTAAAGATGTTTTTATTAATATCTTCGGAGTTAACTAAATCATAATTTAACAGGTTTAATCGGTCATTATAATTTGATTTTAGTAGAGCCAAACCTTCTGTTTTGGTTCTACTTAATCCAAATACATTATGGCCTTCTTTTAATAATTTTTTTGTAATTTCAAGTCCAAGACCTTTTGAAACTCCAGTAATTAATATGTTCATAATTTATATAATTAATTTCTTTTAATTTTACCTGTTCTTGTTACTTCTATTTCATTAACAAATTTAATAATTGCGGGAACTTTATATGATTGTAATTTTTCTTTTAATTGTAACTTAAACTCTTTCTTTGAATATTTTATTGATGTTACAATTTTTGACACAAGAACTTTACCAATAACACTATTTTCAAGAGTATATACTAGAACATTTTCAACACCTTTAATTTTGTATATTTCTGATTCTATTTCTAAAAGATTTATTCTATTTCCACCTATATTTACTGTATCGCTATTTCTAGATAAAAATCTAAATTCAGTTTTGGATTCATTTGTAAATTCAACTATATCACCAGTTGGAAACCACTCTTCTTTATAGTTTTCATACATTAACGTTTTATGTAAAAAAATTTCATTATCTATAAATTTCACCTTGTCTATAGTAGAGTTCATTACCTTAAACAAATTTCCTTTAGTAGAAATAAAAACAGTTCCAGCCTCAGTTGAGGCATATATATTATAGAGTTTAGTGCAGGGGAAAATATTTTTTAGATTATTGTTTAAATTCAAGTCAGATTTCTCCCCCCCTAATGTACATTTTTTTATTGATTTTAGTTTAAAATCAAATGGAGCTAGCAGTCTAAAAAATGTAGGTGTTGCAGATATACTTGTAACACTATATTTATTACAAGAATTTATAAATTGTTTTCGTGTTGACTTAAATAAAAATATTATAAAGTTTTGGTTTAGTAATGCTTGAAAAAAAACTTGTATTCCAGCCATGTGGGTTGGATTATATAAAAAAGACCAAATATCATTTTTATATTTATCATCAACTCGAGACATTTCAACAAACTTACTAACTGAATGATTAACTTTTTTTGGTTTTCCTGTTGTCCCTGAAGTAAAAATACAAATTCTACTTTTTGAATTATATATAAGATTCAATAAATCATTTATATCATTAATTTTATTTGAATATAGATTATCATAAAGAATTAAATCTTTCTCATAAAATTCCTTTTCTGATTCTGACATATCATTATCAAAAAGTATGGAATCTATATTGTTACAAATATTAAATAAAAGTTGTGTAAAAAATTTTAATGGTTCATTAAATAACACAATATTACTAGAACTATTGATATTATTCAATCTTTGAATTAAATCAGTATAACTACAACATGAGCCATCATGATTAAAAAATTTCATCTTATTTTATTTTTTCAAAAACTTCTCCCACTGTTTCAATCAATCCATCTTCAAAAATATCAACATCACATTCATCTTCTATAAGTACTGTTAACTGTGCCAAATTAATACTGTCAAAACCAATATCATTTTTTAAATTTAAACTTTTAAAATCTTCTATATCTTTAAATTTAATTAATTCAAGATTGTTTTCATCACAGATTTCATTTAAAACTTCTAATAATTTATTTACTTCCATTTTTTTATTTTTAAATATTTAACATAATTCCTTAAGTAGTCTGCTTCATTATAAACGTTTGATGCCAAAACCATACAAATAGAGCCTGATGAAAAATTATCTAAGGATCTCCATAAACCTGGCACAATATGTAATGCTAAGTTTGGCCGATTTAAAGAAATCCTTTTTCTATTCACTCCATCATCTAGTATTACATCAAAACTTCCACTGGCAGCAACAATATATTGCTCTAGTTCATAATGCGCATGACCACCTCTTTCCTCTCCACTTGGCACATCATACAAATAATAAATTCGTTTCACATCAAAAGGTACATTAACACCATTTTCCAATACGGTGATATTCCCAGTTTTAGCATGAACCTTAGACATGTCAATTACCGAACAATCAAATACCGTATTATTTTTTAATGTCATACTTTAATTTTTTGAATTCGTCAAAATCTCTAATGTAATCTGTTACATCATAACCAATATTTGATACTATTAATGCCAATGAATTCGTAGAAAAATTCTCTAATCTTCTCCATACCATATTTGGAACATATAACCCAAAATAAGATCTATTCAAATTATATTTTACTTCTTTCTTCCCATCATGCAATACAACATCAAAACTTCCTGAAAGCGCTACTATTAATTCATGAGATTCTTTAAACGCATGACTTCCTCTAGCATCACCTCCTGGAACATCGTAGATCCAATAAGTTCGTTTTATATCAAACGGTATTTGATTTTTGTTTTCAAAAAAGGATAAATTTCCTCTTTCATCTAAAATCTTAGGTAAATCAATTATTTTAACTCCTTTTATCATAAGTTAACGTATACTTTTTCATAAATTCCACAAAAATCTAGCACAATTTTTTGTTTGCAAATTTTAAGGTTTACAAATTCCTTGTGAGATACCAAAAATACAATTATATCAGAATTTTCAATGGCGTCATAGTAATTTGTCAATCTGTAAATTAAATGGCTATCTATATTTGGTTCAACAATAAAATGCTCTTCATTATTTGGACTTTCCAAAACTTTTTGTACAATGTATTTTGCAGGAGATTGCCGTAAATCATCAATATTGGGTTTAAAAGCTAACCCCATTAGAGCTATTTTTGGTTTTCTATTATTATCAATTTCGAACTGCAGTGCTGTCGATTTAATTTTTTCAATACACCATTCAGATTTATAATTATTAATCTCTCTTGCATTACTTATAATCTTGGATTCTTTTGGAAATTCTGAAATAATAAAGTAAGGATCGACTGCTATACAATGACCACCAACACCACATCCAGGCTGTAGGATATTAACTCTTGGATGTTTGTTTGCAAGATTTATTAGTTCCCATACATTAATATCAGCCTTATCACATATTAAAGAAAGTTCATTCGCAAAAGCTATTTGAACATCACGAGAAGAATTTTCTACCAGCTTACACATTTCAGCTGTACGAGCATTAGTTTTATGTAAATCACCTTTTACATATTTACTGTAAAATGCTACTGCCTTATCTGTCGATACTTCATTTATACCACCTATTACTCTATCGTTTTCTACTAGCTCATACATCACATTTCCGGGTAATACACGTTCAGGGCAATATGCAATATGTATTTTATTTTTTAATTCAGTCCGTGTTGAAAAAATTAAATCCATCATTTTTTTTGTCGTACCAACAGGAGAGGTTGATTCAATGATATATAAATCACCTTCTTTCAAAAGCGGAATAATTCCTTCTGTTGCTGCTTCAACAAATGAAATGTCTGGCTCGTGATTCCCTTTAAATGGAGTAGGGACAACTATCAAATATACATCTGCTGGACTGGGTTTAGTAGATGCTTTGAAAAAACCATCAGACACTGCTTTGGAAACAATTTGGTCTAAATCTGGTTCAACAATGTGAATTTTCCCTTGATTTATGGTATCAACAACTTTCTGTTTGATATCAACACCCAAGACGTTTGTTCCATGAGAAGCTATAAGTGCTGAGGTTGGTAATCCTATATACCCTAAACCGATGGTTACTACTTCTGGATTCATTATTTTATATTTTTTATAAAGTCTACTATTCTTTTTGATGCCAACCCATCTCCATATGGATTATGAAGTTTTGACATTTTAACAAAGGTATCTTTATTATTAAGTAAGTCTAATGCTTTAGAAACGATTAAATCTTCATTTGTCCCTACCAATAATACCGTTCCTGCTTCTACAGCTTCAGGTCTTTCAGTAGTATCTCTCATTACTAGCACAGGTTTGCCTAGACTTGGGGCTTCTTCTTGAACACCTCCACTATCTGTAATAATAATTTTAGATCGATTCATAAGCCAAATGAAATTTTGGTAAGCTAATGGATTAATTAATATTACATTATTAACCCCTGTTAGGATTCTGTTAACTGGTTCCTGAACTTTTGGATTCAAATGTACAGGATAAATAATTAAACGAGTTGTATCATCTTCAGCAATTCGTTTTAAAGCTTTACAGATTCTCTCAAAACCGCCTCCATGATTCTCTCTTCGATGTCCTGTTACTAAAACTACTTCTTGATTACCTATTTTTTTTGATAGATCTTGAGTTAATTGGCTGGGATTTTCATTAACTTTTTCAACAGACTTTATTAAAGCATCAATCACCGTATTTCCAGTAACTAAAATTGAACTATCTGAAATATTCTCTTTTAATAAGTTCTTTTTTGAAGTTTCAGTTGGAGCAAAATGGTAATCACAAATCCTTCCTGTAATTTGACGATTAATCTCTTCTGGAAAAGGAGATAACTTATTATTTGTTCTGAGTCCAGCTTCTACATGGCATACTTTTGCGCCAGAATAAAAGCTTGCTATGGAACCTGCCATTGTTGTTGTGGTATCCCCGTGAACAAAAACATAGTCTGGAGCGAATTCCTCTAAAATTGGCTTTAATGACTCAATAATAGTAGCGGTAAGGCCATATAAATTTTGACCCGGTTTCATTAAATCAAGATCATAATCAGCTTTGATTTCAAAAAAATCTAAGACCTGATCTAGCATTTCCCTATGTTGTGCTGTTACACAAACTTTAGTCTCGAACAATTCTGGATATTTTTGGAACTCTTTAACCAAAGGTGCCATTTTAATAGCCTCAGGTCTCGTTCCAAATATTAATAGTATTTTTTTCTTCAATTTATATTAATTTAGAGTCTAGAGTTAACTTTATTTCTAGGTAGAAATCCTTTTAAATCATAAACAACACTATTAGAATCTTTCTTTAAAGAATCGATATTTATCATTGAAAATCTATTATGTGCAACAGCTAACAAAATTCCATCATATTTCTCTTTAATTTCATCGATAAGATGAATTCCGTACTCTTGCTTTACTTCTGCCTGATCAGCTTCATAATCATAGACATCAACTTCTAATCCAAATTCTTTTAATTCATTATGAACATCTGCTACTTTTGAATTTCGAATATCCGGACAGTTTTCTTTAAAAGTAATTCCTAGTATTAAAATTTTAGAGCCCATTATTTGTTTGCCCCCCTTAATCAGCATTTTGATCATCTTGTTTGCTACAAAAGTACTCATGTTATCGTTTACTCGCCTACCACTTAATATCACTTCAGGGTGATAGCCAAGATTTTCTGCTTTATACGCTAAGTAATAAGGATCTACACTGATACAATGTCCGCCAACAAGACCTGGTTTGTATTTTAAAAAATTCCATTTGG
>Ga0206130_10002937_pt1 | contig 23028 bp, 20 predicted proteins | sample Helgoland_Spring_9_FD_148637 | JGI IMG/M metagenome (GOLD analysis project Ga0206130, IMG submission 148637) | Pelagic subsurface seawater microbial communities from Kabeltonne, Helgoland, North Sea - Helgoland_Spring_Bloom_20160512_1 | ecosystem: Environmental > Aquatic > Marine > Epipelagic ... | reverse complement strand
CTTCGACCCGATCCCACACAATGCGGGGTCGAAGTTCGGAGAATTGTTCGCTGGGGTAACGCCCGGCCAGCAGGTCGAGTGTGTTGTTCAGCATGTCGTCGCTGATGTCGGCGAAGTTTGCGCTTCCCCGCACGAGCTCGGCGAGTTTGGTAACCGGCCAGTCGTCCATGGCGCACATGGCCACGATCTGCTGGGCCAGCACATCGAGTGGGTTGCGCAGGTACCGGGTCGACTCGATCAGACCATGCTGCATGCGGTACGAGACGACTGCGGCCTCGACAAGGTCGGCACGATGTTTGGGGAAGATCTTGCCCCGGCTGACATCGCCCACGTTGTGGCCGGAGCGGCCAATCCGTTGCAGGCCACGACTGACGGCACCGGGCGACTCAACCTGCACCACCAGATCGATCGCACCCATATCGATGCCAAGCTCCAACGAGCTGGTGGCGATCAGCCCCTTCAGTTCGCCCCGCTTGAGCTGATCCTCGATGACCAGCCGCTGCTCCCGACTGATCGACCCATGATGCGCCCGCACAAGTGGGAGCTCTGCGTCATCATCGGTGCTCCGTGCCAACGGAAGGGCGGAGCTTGCGTAGCCCGGGGAATCAGGATTGCCAGGAGGCGACGGAGGAGGCGACCCGTTGGGGTCATCGGTGCTCCGTGCCAACGGAAGGGCGGAGCTTGCGTAGCCCGGCAACGCGGCCTGTTCGTCGGCGAGTTCGTTGAGTCGGTTGGCCAGGCGTTCGGCCATGCGGCGGGCGTTGACGAAGACGAGGGTCGACCGGTGCGATTGGATGAGCTCAAGGAGCGCCGGATGGATCGATGGCCAGATGCTCTTGCGCACGGGACCGGCGGCTGCCGGGCCGCTTTGGGGGCCTTCGACGAAGGTGCCTAGGTCACCCATGTCTTCGATGGGTACAACGATCTCGATATCCATCGGCTTGCGAACACCGGCGTCGATGATGGTGACGGGACGCCAGTCCTTGTTCTTTCGTCCGCCCAGGAATCGTGCGGTTTCTTCGAGCGGGCGCTGGGTGGCGGACAGGCCGATTCGTTGGGGTGGTGTTTCGTTGATCGCTTCGAGTCGCTCGAGGGTGAGAGACATGTGGGCACCACGTTTGGTGCCGGCCAGCGCGTGGATCTCATCGATGATCACCGCTTCAACCCGAGTCAGGCCTGCTCTCGCCTGAGACGTAAGCATGAGGTACAACGACTCGGGCGTGGTGATCAGGATGTCGGGTGGTCGCTTGGCGATCTGGCGTCGTTCCTTCTGCGACGTGTCACCGGTACGGACACCGACCGTCGGCTGCTGCGTAGGTGTGCCGAGCCGTTCAGCTGCGAGCGTGATGCCCTTGACTGGCCCCCGCAGGTTCTTGTCGACGTCGACGGCCAGGGCACGCAACGGTGAGATGTAGATGATGCGGGTATGGGGATCGTCGGCCGGTGTCGGATCCGACGTCAGCCGGTCGATGCCCCACAGGAACGCGGTGAGTGTCTTGCCGGAGCCGGTCGGCGCAAGGATCAAGGTGTTATCGCCGTTGGCGATTGCAGGCCAGCCCATCGTCTGTGGGGGCGTGGGCTCAGGGAAACTCGTTGAGAACCATTCCCGCACCGGCGGGCTGAACTGATCGAGCGTCACCTTCGAAACGATAGAACCAACGTGCACCAGGCACACGTTCGTTCCAGTGCAGATACCAGCGGTGTGCGTCCAGGGTCAGACCCCAGGTGCACACCGGTATCGCCCACCGAGTGCTCAGCGACCCACTTGTTGGTGCCCGGTTACAACAACCGGGTGAGCCAACTTTTCGGTTAGGCCAGAACCTTGGCGGAGTCGCCCGTGTCAATGATTGTCAACCGGCGGGTAGCTCGGGTGATGGCTACATAGAGCGAACGCAGGCCTTGCGGCTCGAACTCGACGATCGAGTCGGGTTCGATGACGATGGCGGCGTCGAGTTCGAGGCCTTTGACCATGGAGACCTCGATGACCGACACCTCTTTCTCGAGCGCACCGGCATAGGCGACACCATGATCGATGCCGGCTTCGTTCAAGAAGAAGGAGACGTCTTCGGCTGCACCGGTGGCGCAGATGACAGCGATATTCCCTGCACCAATGGCTTCGCGCTCGTGAGCCACAGCGTCGGCCAGAGCGGTCCCAAAGTTATCGGGATCGGTGACCACGAATCGTGGAGGGTCACCCTCGGAGCGAACCGCGACGGGCGCCTTGAGGTCAGGCATGGCCTTGGCGAGCACCTTGGCGGCAAGCGCCATGAGCGGCTCGGGCAGGCGGTAACCCACAGTGAGTTCGTAGCGTTGAATGCCCTTGTGAATCGGCAGATGCTCGGTGACACTTTCCCAGCTGTCGTGGGCCCATGCACTGGTGGCCTGGGCGATGTCGCCGACGATCGTCATGGATCCACCGAGTGAACGGCGGGCCACCATATGCAGCTGCATAGGTGACAGGTCCTGGGCCTCGTCGATCACGATGTGGCCATAGGTGCGCACGCCATGATCCTTGTTCAGGCCCGATGTGGGCCCAACCAGGCGGTTGACTTCGTCGAGCAGTGGTACATCATGGGCGGTCCACAACAGGTCATCGGTGTTGGTGCGGGGCCGGTACAAGTTCTCGATATGGGCGCCGAAGTCCTTGTGGCCGGCGGCGCGCAACAACGAGCGGAAGCCGTAGAAGTCGTGCAGGAGTTCTTCGGACGAGATAACGGGCCACATCCATTCAAGAGCCTCGCGGATCTGCTCTGAGCCGTGAAAGTTGTCCTTGAGTTCCTGCGCGTCGACGTCGTATCGGCCACTGGCTGCGAGCATCTCGTAGAGCTCTTCGACAACAAACTTGCGGCCATGATTGTGGAAGCGTGCCCGACGCCGAGTGCGGTGGATAACGGTTTCGCTGTCAGCAACGCTGAACTTCAGTCGCTGCACTCCGTAGGTGATGTTGAGGTCGCGGCGCAGTGGGCGTTGACGCTGGCGCACGGCTCGACGCATCACATCGATCATGCGGAGGTCGCCCTTGACCCGGGCGATGTGGGCCGGGTCATTGCCGCGGACACGGGCGTTCGGCACAAAGTCGCCGAGCACGCTGAGTTCGACACCAGACTCGCCGAGCGAGGGGAGTACCTGTTCGATATAGGTCAGGAAGAGCCGGTTCGGGCCGATGACCATTACGCCTTGGCCGGCAAGCGGGAAACGATGGCTGTACAGCAGGTACGCAGCACGATGGAGCGCTACCACGGTTTTACCGGTGCCAGGTCCGCCCTGCACGATGACGGCGCCAGCGAGGGGAGCGCGGATGATCTCGTCTTGTTCACCCTGGATGGTGCCGACGATGTCGCCCAGGCGACCGGTGCGGCCCTCTTCGAGCGCTGCGACCAGCGTGCGTTCGCCCTTGAGTCCAGTGCGTTCGCCGCCTTCGCCGGTGAAGTATTCGTCTTCGATGCCTAAGAGTTCGCGGTACCTGGTTATGTAATGGCGGCGGCGGCTGAGCCCCATGGTTTGGCGGCCGGTGGCGCGGTAGAACGGTTCTGCAATCGGTGCTCGCCAATCGACGACCATGGGGTTGCGTTCCTCGTCGAAGACAGCGACGCGGCCGATATGGAAATGGTCACCCTCGGTCTGGTCGATACGTCCGAATATCAGCGATTGATCGCCGATATCCAGGTCTTCGAGCCGGGATCGCACCTTGTCGGCGAGTACGTCTCGTTCGTAGCGGGCTTGGTGGGTGCCGCCCTCGCGAGATTCGACATTGTCGGTGATGGATTTCGCGGCTTCGCGTGATTGGTCGAGGCGCGCGTAGGCCTTATGTATGTAGGCCGCTTCGTCGGCGAAGTCCGGATGTTCAGTGTCACTCATGGCGTGGTCTTCCCTAAAAAAGGAGGCGATTCATCGTAGTCCTGTTCCGGCAAAACCGCTGTGTGACCCAGGTCCGGCACTACCGTCACGGCGTGCTTCCCCTTATTTGTATTGATGTCGACGGCACGCTCGTCGGTTCGTCGCATGTGCCGACCGAAGCTGTCTGGCATGCGGCGGCCGCGGCGACAGCTCGGGGTCAGCACCTGGCGTTGTCGACGGCACGGGGTGCTTTTGGGCCCACGCTCGATTACGCCCGGCGGCTCGACCCCGACGGATGGCACGTCTTCCACAATGGCGGTGCATTGATCCACACCGGCAGTGGCGAGATCCGGGGCAGCAAGGTAGCCGACGAAGTTGTGAGTGCCGCCAGTGATATCGCCGATGCCCATGGCTGGCTGATCGAGTTTTATTCCGCTGATGACTACACCGTCGAAACCGAAAACAAGATTGCAGCTGACCACGCGGCGTTGATGGGTGTACCGCTGGTGAGTCGTACCCGCGACACGCTGCAGAGCGAGATCGTGCGGGTGCAATTTGTCGTGCCGATCGAAATCGCCACCATGGTGTACGCCGAGATGTCGGCCCAGGACGCGGTTGTTGTTGGGGCAACATCGCCGGTGCAGCCAGGCGTTGTGTTCGTTTCGTGCACCCGCCCAGGTGTGTCCAAGGGTGCTGCGATTTCTCGCATCGCCAAAGAGATGTCCATCAGCATCGACGACGTGATGATGGTCGGCGACGGCGACAACGACATCGAAGCCCTGGGCGCAGTCGGCCATGGTCAGTCGGTCATGGTGTCGCGATGGCGAATGCCGTGCCCGATGCCAAGGCGGCAGCTTCCTACGAAGTCGCCCATGTTGACGCAGACGGCCTAGTCGAAGCGCTGGAGCTCTCGACCACCTTGGCTGTCACCGCAACATGATGGTGCCAGGCACCGTCATGTTTAGGGCGTGCCGAGGTGCTGTTCGTCGCTGCAGCGTCTGACAATGAGCCTGGCGAGTTACCGTTTAAGAGGTGACCAAGGATCTGTCAGCGTCGCCGTTTCTTGCAGCGTGCCGAGGTGAGAAGCCGAGCCGAGTGCCGGTGTGGTTTATGCGCCAAGCCGGCCGTTCGCTTCCTGAGTACAAGGCGGTGCGGGGCCCGGGGTCGATCAACCAAGCCATTGCCGACCCTGATCGAGCGACCGAGATCACGTTGCAGCCTGTTCGTCGATATGGCGTCGACGCAGCAATCTTGTTCAGCGACATCGTCACGCCGGTCCATGCGATTGGCTTCGGCATCGACATCAAACCCGGCGTTGGCCCGGTCGCCGAGAAGCCGATTACGAGTAGCGACGATCTTTCTCGACTCCGCCCACTCGACCCCGAAGCCGACGTGCCCTACGTGCTCGAAACGGTGCGCAACCTGGTGGCTGAGCTCGATGTGCCGCTCATAGGTTTCGCCGGCGCACCGTTCACGGTGGCCAGCTATCTGATCGAAGGCGGCCCGTCGAAGAACAAGGGCAAGACCAAGTCGATGATGCTGGACAATCCGCATCTGTTTCAACAGATCATGGACCGGCTTGCCGATCAAGCCATCACCTCGCTCACTGCGCAGGTCGAAGCGGGTGCGTCGGCGGTGCAACTGTTCGATAGCTGGGCTGGCTGCCTGTCGCCCCAGATGTATGAACGCCACGTCATGCCATCGAGCCAGAAGATCTTCGAAGCCGTCGGCAAGCTCAACGTCCCTCGGATCCATTTCGGTGTGAACACCGGCGAACTGCTCACACGCATGCGAGATGCTGGCGCGGACGTTATGGGTGTCGACTGGCTGGTACCGCTCGACGTGGCCCGTGAGCGCCTTGGACCCGACGCAATCTTGCAAGGCAATCTCGATCCGGTCGTATGCCTGGCCAAATGGCCATCGGTTGCCGAGGCCGTCCGCGAAGTCCTTGCCCGCAACGGTGGCCATCACGGCCACATCTTTAACCTCGGACATGGCGTGTTGCCTGAGCTGAATCCAGAGATCCTCAAGCAGGTCGTTGACTTGGTGCATGGCGAAGGCAGCGCCCACCTGGTCGACGCATGACCGGCACACCAACAACACACGTGTGGCCATCATGACTGAGCCGGTCATTGTTGTTGGCGGTGGTATTGCTGGGTTGAGTGCGGCGTGGCAGTTGCAGCGCGACGGCATGGACGTCCATCTCTACGAACGTTCTGACAAGGTTGGCGGCAAGGTTCGATCGAGTGACTTCGCTGGTCGGATTGTCGACGAGGCAGCCGATGCGTTCCTGGCTCGTGTGCCTTATGGCATCGAATTGGCGACAGAACTTGGTCTGGCCGACCACATGATTTCACCGAGTGCTCGCAAGGCGCAGGTGTGGACTGAGAATGGGCTTATGGCGCTGCCCGAGCCTCATGTGCTTGGGATCCCACTTGAACGTTCGTCGGCCGAAGCGTTACTTGGTGTCGAAGCTGCCGATGCTCTCGAAGTTGACTTGGCCCGAACCGATCCTGATCCGGTCCGCGACGACGACACGATTGGTTCGCTCGTCCGCCGCCGTCTCGGTGATCGCATCCATGAGGCACTCGTCGACCCGCTGATCGGCGCGATCAACGCTGGCGACACCGACGATCTCGAGCTGTCGGCATCATCACCACAGATTCTGGGTGCCGCCAATGCAAGCCCGAGCCTGATCGCCGCGTTGCGCCGCATGAAGGCAGGTTCCGATCCCGAAGCGCCCGTCTTTCACTCTTTCGTTGGTGGCATGCGGGTGCTCGTCGATGCGCTGGCAACCTCGCTCGACGGCGCCATCACTACCGGCGTTGGTGTCGATGCACTCGACCGTCTTCCCGGTGGAGCTGTACAGGTCGCGTTGTCCAACGGCGAGGTCATCGCCGCTTCCGCGGTGATCTTGGCATGCCCTGCACCCGCCGCTGCTGAACTCACTACCGAGTGGCCTGATGCCAGCGTCGACCTGGCTGCGATCCCGCTTGTTTCGGTCACGCTCGTGGCGCTTGCGTACCCCGCTGGCACGGTGCAGGTGCCGAGCGAGTTGAGTGGGTTTGTCGTGCCCCGCAATGCTGACCTGAAGATCACCGCGTGTTCATACGGCATGCAGAAGTGGCCTCATCTGGGCGGCGATGTCGACCTGTTGCGAGTCTCGGTTGGCCATGGACGTGATCAAGAAACCCCCGCGCTTCCCGATGATGAGTTGCTGGCCGTGATCCTGGCCGACCTCGAAACGGCCATCGGTATCACTGCCGAACCAAGCGACGTGCGCATTTCCCGGTGGGACCGCGCCTTTCCCCAATACGTGGTCGGCCATACCGAGCGCCTTGGCCATATCGAAGGTCAGCTCAACCCCGACGGTGTTTTCCTTGCCGGCATGGGGTACCGAGGTATCGGCATTCCCGCATGTATTGATCAGGGCCGCAGCGCCGGCGTCGACGCAATCCTGCACGTCCTTGAACACCGGTAACCACGCAAGGTTCCAAGGATCGTCTGGATGGTTTTCGAGCTAGTCGATGATGATGCAGTCGTCGGTTAGATCGATGTTTCGGGCGTTTCCTGAGCTGTCGGCAATGGTGCCGCGAACGAAGAAGTCGATGCGCGAGCCCACGAGTTCCGAGCGTGGCACATCCACCTGGTAGGTGGTGCCATCGAGTTTGGTTAGTGGCTGTGCCGGGTCTGATTCGTCTTCCCATGTGACCGCAAGGTCGGCGGTAGGGATCGGGTCGAGGTTGTCGCTGATCGTCACGGTGAGTCTGAATGGATCACCGCACGTGACGGTGAAGGACAACACCGTGGGCGCCTGGACGTCAGCCACCACCGGACCCGATGTTGGCGCGGGAGGAACGGTCGGGGTGGGAGCAAGAGTCGGTGCCGGCGTGGGTGTCGCTGTTGGCTCCGTGGTCGGTGTTGGTGTCGGTACCGACGTGGGCGTCGCGGTTGGAAGAGCGGTCGCCGTTGGAGGAGCGGTGGTAGGTGGCGGCGGTTGTGGCTGGGGCGGCGAGGTTGGCGCTGGCACAGCGGTGGGCGTAGGCGTGGGTTGGGCCTCGACCCGGTTATCGGGTTCTGGTGTTGGCGCCACCGCAGGTACAGCTGCAGTGGTTGGCGGCGGGACTGGAACAGTCGGCAAGAACTGTGGCGACGGTTGTGTCGTGGGTTCAGCCACCGGACCCGCTGCTGCGATGATCGTGGTCTCACGCCGGAATGGATTGAGCAGCATCAGTAGGACGGCGGCCACCACGACACAGCCGACGACCACGGCAGCCACCTTCGGTCGGATGGCCCCTGACGTTGTTGTGTCGTCGACATCTGACAACAGGGGGAACCCGGCGTCGTTCCAGACGGTTTGATCGGTTCCCACCGGTCCCGACAGTGCGTTCGCTTGTGCTGTTGGTTGTGTCTGGATGCTGCTCGGTAATTCGTTGGTGGTGTCGACGTTCGTGCTGTGGCCGGAATCGGCCTGGCTCGGCTCGCCCACGTAACCGTTGGCGTCGGCGGTCGTGGCCGTTCCCTTTTGGATGGCATCGAGCACGCTCTTGTGAAGAGAGGCGGGCACCGGCAGCAGCGGCGCAGCAGCCAGATAGGCCTCGGGACGATGACGGCGTTCAGTCTCTTCGCAGACACCGCAGCCGGTGATATGGCGTGCGACCCGTTTGCGGACAAGTGGGCTGAACTCGTGACCTGCCACGATGCCGGCCAGGTCGTCGCATGCGTCCGCGCCAACCTTGGACACAATCAGTGCACCAACGGCCGTTTTCAGTCGGTCTTTTGCCCGGTGCAAGATCACCGAACACTTCGGCCCTGGCACACCCAGGCTCTCGGCCAGTTCTTCGCCATCGAGTTCGTGACGGATGTTCAGTTCGAGCACGGACCGGTCAACATCGGACAGCCCAGCCGTTGCCTCCCAGACCAAGGCGACGAGTTCGGTTGGCCCGACGGGTTCAGCGGTTGAGGCAGCCACGGTCTGCTCCTCGCCGGTTTCGAACGGGTCCTCGGGACGTTCGCGTGTTCGTTGTCGATGTTGTTTGAAGCACTGGTTGCGGGCGATCGCGTACAACCACGGCCGGAGTTTTTCCGGGTCGCGCAACTGGCTGAGCTTGCCCATGACGGTCACGAATGATTCTTGGAGCGCGTCGCCAGCATCGGCCTGGGACCGAAGAATGCTGTAGCAGTAGTTGAACAGGCTGGTGCCGTAGCGGTCGTAGATCGCGGCGACACCCTGCTGCGGGTTGGTCAACGCCAATCCGACGAGTGCGGCATCGTTTACTGCGGAACCGTAGCAGTGGCGTCGACGTAGGTTTTGAGCCACCCGCGCTGTTGGTTAGCCATCGCAGCCTGTGAAGCAGATAAGGGGGTTTGCGATTGTGGTAGTGCCCGTAGCTCCGTCGAGTTGGGTCGGGGGGAACATGCGCGTCTCCTTGCTCGTGGCCGCGCATCGTTGCCCGGCAACAAGGAGAGCACTGGAACGCGCCGATCTTTCACTTTTCCAGCTGACTCAAACTGGGTGCGCCGCCAGCGAGCAGCCTGTAGCGGCTTATTCGACGTCGAACCAGCGTTGTGACAGGAGGTCACGGAGGAATTCGATCGAGGTTTCTTGTTCGGTGATCGTCGAACGAAGGTGCATGATCTGTTGGCGTAGCTGCTGGATCTCCTCGGCCGGTGAACCCTCGGTGTTGCGGCGGAATGTCGACTGCTGGCCCCGGGCCTTGTGGCGGGTGGCGATCTTGCTTTTTGTGGTGGTGGACATCATGTGATCCTTACGGCTGGCTCCTCGCGGAGGTCCCGACGATCTACAGAAGAAGGTCGGTGACCGACGTCACGGTGACGGCGTTCAGCACTGGTCTGGTGATGGACCCGAAAAGCTAGCCCCACCAGGCCCAGTAACCAGCCGTGTCTCTCGTCACCTGTGTGCGCGCCCCGTCAGTACGGGGCTGGGTAGTGTGGAGTATGAACACAGTCGGAACTATGAAATATCGGGCACTCGGTGAGTTACAGGTTTCGGTCATCGGATTGGGCTGTAACAACTTCGGTATGCGGCTCGATGCCGAAGGGACGAAGCAGGTTGTTGACGCAGCGATCGATGCCGGCATCAACTACTTCGATACCGCAGAGAGTTACGGCACAGGTTTGTCCGAGGAATATCTGGGGCAGGCGATCAAGGGCCGCCGTGACCAGGTCCTCGTGGCCAGCAAATGGGGCCACACCGTCAGCCTGGCCGAGGGGGAACGGGGCGGCGATCCCGCGCAGATCCGGGCCCGGCTCGATGCCAGCCTGGCCCGCCTAGGAACCGACTACATCGATCACTACCAGCTACATCGGCCTGATCCCGAGACGCCCGCGGTCGAGACGCTTGGTTGTCTGAGCGAACTTCGAGCCGAAGGCAAGATCCGCGAGATCGGCTGCACCCATTTCTCTGCCGCAGACTTGCTCGACTCACATGCTGCTGCCACCGCCGAGGGTGTGGCGATGTATCCATCAGTACAGAACTACTACAGCTTGCTCACTCGTGATCCCGAAACGGACGGTGTCTTCGACGTGTGCGCTGACCTGGGCATCGGGTTCGTGCCGTACTTTCCGCTCGAGTCGGGCCTGCTGACCGGCAAGTACCGACTGGGCCAGGAACGCCCCGAAGGTGCTCGACTGACCAACTGGGGTGATCGTGCCGACTCGTTCATCGACGACGACAAGCTAACGATCGTGGAACGGCTCGTGCAGTGGGCCGAGAGTCGGGATCACACCCTGCTCGACCTGGCGCTCAGCTGGCATACGTCGCATCCGCTGGTGGCCTCGGTGATTGCGGGCGCAACGAAGCCTGAACAGATCGAAGCGAACGTCGCTGCAGGGAGTTGGGCGCTCACTACCGAGGATCGTGCCGAGGTCGATGCCCTGATCGGGGGTTAACGCCGCAAAGTGCGGCGAGGAACTCGGTAGCGATATTCATCGAGGCCATCCTGAGATCGGTGATTCGTGATCGCACCAGACTCAGATCGATCTCGATGTCGGCAATGAACGTCAGCGGAAGAAGCAGGTCCATCCGGCATACAGAGCGACGACATGTTCGCCGTCGTCGGTGACAAACCCTGCAATCTGATCCGCTGACTCGCTGAAGAGGAACTCGGTGCTCAGGGTGTCGCGATAAAAGCTCACATCCGGGTGTGCTGCTACGAGGTCACCGAGGGTCGTGCCAGGAGTGAGCCCGCTTGCCGCTGTCATTGGCGGATCCGAGAACCGGTAGAACCAGCCCTCGACGGTGTCTTCGGGGCTGAGATTGAGCTGGAACTGGTCCCACACAAGTTGACTGCTCGTGTCCCCTTCGCAGTCGATCTGGCTGGCAGGGCGCAGCGGCGGGCCGAACGTTTCTTCGAGGATGGCCCGCGCCTGGTCGACGGGTGTACCGAAGTCGATCGGTCCGATCCCATCGGAGCGAAGGAATGGGACACCCACGTCTGGCGAGGGTGCGGGGCCACTTCCATTGAGGAAGACGGGGACTACGTGGGCATTGATGGTCGAACCATCCTCGGCCGACGTCTCGAACACCGTTAGTTGCAGCGTGCGTAACAACGAACGGTCGACATCGCCGAGGTCAACGACGAATTCGAATGGGCCATGACGGCCGACGTCGGGTTGGTTGGCGGTGGTGAAACCCGAGGCAATGACTTCGCCGTCGGTTGCGAGTTGCCATTGCACGTTTGATTCGAACGTGCGGCTGAAGCCGGTCACCCGGAATGGGGCCCACACCGACTGGCCAGCGAAGGGGTGTTCCACCAGAATTTCTGGAGCCTGGTCGTAGAAGTTCTCTCGAGTGAGATCGTGAGCGTCGAGACCATGGCTGAGTATGTAGTCGCGCTCTACACCATCGATCCAGATGTCGACGGAGTCCACGGTCGGGAACTGGGTCACGGTGAAGACGAGTTGTGCGACCATCGCCAGTTCGCCAGCGGTGCCATACGACACGGCCTCAAATTCGGGCGACAGGTCGACGATTGCTCGGCCGTCGCGGATTGTGAGACCGAGCAGCGTGACGCCTTCGGCAATGGCTGTCTCCATGCCCCTTTGCTCGTCACTGAAGTCGGGACCGCTCAGCAACCTTTCGATCGCAGCTCGGGCAGGGGATGCAGTCGGAACAGCGCCTCCGGAAACCGCGAGGTCCTCGCCCTGCAACCAGTAAACATTGAGTAGCTGGGCCGGAGGTTGTTGAGTCGGCTCGGAGTCCGGCGTAGGGGTTTCTGTTGGCACCGGGGTCGGCGGCGGTGGGGCCGGTGGTTCCGTTGCGGGCGGTGGCTCGGTCGGAGCGGGTGGGGGTGTTGGAGAAGAGGTGGGTGCTGGCGTGGTGGCTGTGGGCTCAGCGGTCGCATCGGGGACCACGGTTGGTGGAGCGGCTGCATCTTCGCTGGAGGAGCTACACGCTGCCGTGAAAGTGAGCAACACCAGGATGAGCGCGATTCGATTCCGCCAGAACATGGCTTCATTCAACCACAGGCATAAGCCAGCTTCGTCGCGTCAGGAATGTCAGCTGGCTCTGGGCTCCGCAATCGGTGACGGGTAGGAGTCGGCGACGAATTGATGCACGAGACGGAGGGCCTCGTCGGCGTGTTCGTCGTGATCGGTTGCAGCCACTCGGCCGAGCTCTCGGAGATTGGCGAGTTCGGGCGTCACGGCCGATCCTGCAGGCACAACGACGTCGGCGGCAGCCATCGCTACCACCACGGCCTGTTGACGATCGCCACGCGCTGCCAGTGCTTCGGCGGTCTCAAGCAGCCGCAACGCAAGGGTCGATTCGGTCGCTGTTGATTCGATGAGGTTTGCCCGCCGATGCTGGATCATCCGGGCCATGCTGATGCCACCCAACGCGACTGCGAGCGCAGCGGCACCGGCCCAGCCGGGAGCGCTCACGCCCACCGCGAGGAGTGCACCTGCTGCCCACCCAAGTTCGAGCCGGGCCTCAAGTCCAGCGAATGCCTTGCCCCGCCGAGCGTGAGGCGCTTCGGCTTGCACCACGCTGTCAAAGGTCCGCCGAGCGACGCTGCCGCCCAATCCAATCGCAAACGCGAGGACCACGGCGGTCACCCGATGGAAACGTAATGCGGTGATTATCGCAACCGCGGCAGGGGTCGCCAGCGCTGCGGTAAGGGTGAGCTGTTCACCGACGATCCGACGAAGCCGGTGCGCGACGAATGTGCCAGCGAATCCACCCAGTGACATCGCGACGGCCAGGACACCGAACATCCATGCGGGTTCGCCGGTCCGTTTCATCTCGAATCCGAGGTGAAAGATAAGAAAACCAATGGCTGCCCGGAGGGAACCCATGGCGATGGTCGCCGATCGAACGCCAGGACCGGACAGTTCCAACTGCTCGACAACTGGCGACACATTCTGCTCGGGATGGGGAGGAGGCAGGCGAAATGCGAGCAGGGCTCCTACTCCGTAGATGACTGCGCCCAACCGCAGTACCCATTCGGGGCCAGCGGAGTTCAAGACAACGACTGCTGGTGCGGCTGCGACGGCGCCAGCAGCGGCTGCCATGCGAGCGATGCGAGCGTTAACCACCACCAAGTGGGCGCGATCTTCGACGAGCACAGGAATGAGTGAGTTCCGCGACACTGCGAACATCTTGGCCAGCACCATGATGACGAATGCCTGGGGGTAGAAAAGGAGGCCCTTGAGCTGGGTGGCAAGCAACAAGGCAAACAGCGCCCGGCCGCCTAGTGCGGCCATAAGGACGATGCGATGGCCGCCCCGGATTCGGTCGATGAACGGCCCGATGAGCGGAGCGAGAACCAGGAATGGTGCCATGGTCACCGCGAGATAGAGCACGATTCGAGGTCGGGCTGCATCGAGCGAGACGTTAAAGAACAATGAACCGGCCAGCGAGACAGCGAACATCGTTTCGCCCATGCTGTGCAGCGCTTGCACCGGCACCAATTGGGTTACGCCAGTGTCGCCGAGAAGCGGAAGGTCATCGAACCTGGCGGGTGTGAGCCGACGTAAGAAGTGCAGTGATGATCGAGAGGCGTCCGCCGGGATCATTGATCGGTGACCAGGCCCTCGGGTTCCACCTGAGTGGGCGGTTGGGTCATCACTGGTTTTCGGCCCGTTCGGTCGATTGGGAAGTGGTAACCGACGATACTTTCCGGGGTTCGGTAGATCTCGCCCCGGACATCTGCCGACCCATCTACTGCCACCCCGCCGAGCCCAACGAGGAGTCCGCCGTCGCGTACTGGCGCTCCTTCGATCTCTTCGAGCGCTTCGATTCGACTGTCGATGAAATGGATGTCGGCCGTATCTATGAAATGACCGACGACCGCGACTTGCACAACCAGTTCGATGTCGGCTGGACCGAGGCTCTCGACAAATACGACGGGTAGCTCGTCTGGTTCTACCTCGATGGCGAACTGTGGTTCGGCGAGCACCCAGTCGATCACCAGGATGTAGGTTTCGGCCACCGGATTGACGGCCTCATCGGGATCTGACCCGCAGCTGACCACCAGTGCAGCGCAAAGGGTGATGGCCAGGACGGTATGAACACTCCTGACGCGTTTCAGCATGTACCCAGGTTACGCACAAGTAGGGCCTCTCTCGCTGATGAACTCCGGGCCCAGCCATCTGACCGCGTTGTCAAACCGCACCAGAGCCATCTCGGCTAGAAGACCAAACGGCCCAAACTCTCGGCAACCACGGCTGGTTTCTCTTGCCCCTGTACTTCAACGACGACCTCGTTCATGACTTCGATCATCCCGCCTTTGATCTCGGCACGCTTGAGCGTGCTGATGGAGCGGATCAACGCGCCAACCGGAACTGGTGAGGGAAATCGGACCTTGTCGAACCCGTAGTTGATAGCCAACTTCTGCCCGTCGAGCGCTACGCCCGGAACCGGTTCGGTGCGGGGGAGATGTCCCATGATCGACAGTGTCAAGTGGCCATGTGCAATCGGCTGGCCAAACGGACCGTCATTGGCGCGTGCAACGTCGATGTGGATCCATTGATGGTCCATGGTCACGTCGGCGAAATCATTGATCCGGTCTTGGGTAATTTCCATCCAATCGGTTGGCGGTGTTGAGTCCCCGATTCGACCTTGCAGTGTCTCAAGGGCCTTGGCCATCTGGTTGTCTGCTTCGCTCACCGTTGCCTCCATCACGTCTCATGTTCCGTGTCGCATGTGCCTTGTCATCAGCCTGACACGTGGAAGCCCACGCACCACTAGTGGCGGAGCGTTACGGTTCGCGTCCTGGCAAGAATTGTTGCTTCGCCCAACCAGTGTCGAAGGGTGTGAAGAACGCAACGTCGATCACCATCACCGAAATCATCCACGTTCCCTCGACCCGCCGATACTGGTCGTGGTAGGTCGCAGCAAGCCACAGCGCCTGATCGTGTTCTCCTTCTTCGCCGGTATTGGTGCACGGCTGGAACAGCAACCAGTCGGCGGTCGCTTCGTCACCGTCGATGGTGATGATCGGGTTCATCACCTGATGGCGGGCGATCGAGATCCGTTGAGACGCCGCCTCGAAGTGTCGATGGATTGCATCCCGCCCCTCCCGCTTCCCGAAGGTACGACCGCCGTCCCAGATGCCGTCTTCGGTGAAGAGCGCAGCGATGCCGTTGGGGTCGTACCCATCGTCGCAGTACGCGCAATAACGCGCCTTCAGCTGCTTGATCTCTTCGATGTCCTCGAGTCGGGTGAGTCGGGCGTCGAAGTCAGCGGTGGTCATCGTGAGGTCTCCTTGGGGCGGGTCCTGCCCATCGATACTAGTTCTCGACACCAGGAGGCCGCGGTGGTCACGACTTCCTTCGCCGTCCGAGCCACCTTGCAGTTGGTACCACCCGCTGAGGTACTGTCGATTTGACGAAGATTGATCTGCGAACACGACCGCTTGGGGACACAACATGGCGTTAACGACCGATAGCCGAATCGAAAGTGCTCCTCGAGCGATCGATACACCGATCATCTCCGCGGACTCACACATCACCGAGCCGGGCTGGACGTACCTCGACAACATCGACCCAGCGTTTCGTGATCGCGCCCCGTTCATGACCGACGAAGCGGGCGAAGGCGCGTGTTTCCACGTGCCCGGCATGAGCTACAAGATCCACCTTGGTCTGCACTCAGCAGCGGGCCGTCAGTCGGATCAGCTGTCGATGAAGGGTGTGCCATTCGAGGGACTTCACCGCGCTGGTTGGGACGCGACCGCACGGGTTGAGGCCCAGCAAGCCGACGGCGTTGATGGCGAGGTGATCTACCCGTCGGTTGGCATGTTGTTGTGCAACCATCCCGACATCGATCTCAAGAAGGCAATGTTCGACGCCTACAACCGGTGGATCGCCGAGTACTGCGCCGTGGCCCCGGACCGTTTGTACGGATGCGGGCAGACCGCAGCCCGCACAATTCCCGAAGCCATCAGCGACCTCGAAGCCATCTCTGCCGCTGGCCTGCGGGGTGTGATGCTGCCCGGCACGCCGGGTCCTGCCTACGACGGCGGCCCTGACTATGACGATCCGGCGTGGGATGACTTCTACACGGCTGCGATCGATCTCGGCCTGGTTCTGAGCTTCCATATCTTGACCGGCGAGAACTACAAACCACGGGGCCCGAAGCTCAACACGTTCATGTCGATCATCCGAGGTAACCAGGACCTGATTGGCACCTTCGTATTCGGTGGCGTGTTCGACCGGGTTCCCGATCTCAAGATCGTGTGTGTCGAGGCCGATGCCGGGTGGGTACCGCATTACAGCTACCGGATGGATCATGCGTATAACCGTCACCGCAACTGGCTGAAGAGCGCCACGCTTGAGCGTCGCCCCAGCGAGTACGTCGAAGATCATGTCAAGGTCACGTTCCAAGATGATTGGTCGGCGTTCCGTATGGCCGAAGCAGGGCTGCTGAAGCCCGAGCAACTGATGTGGGCGAACGACTATCCGCACAGCGACTCGACCTGGCCCTATAGCCAGGGCATGTTGGCCGAACAGACCAGTGCACTCACCGACGACGCCCGGGCAAAGATCCTTGGTGGCAATGCGGTAGAGCTGTACAACCTGGGCGACCTCTTTAACTGAGGCCACGACCAGCAGCGCTCCTGGCGAGACCGGATGATGGCCGATGCATTACGCGCGCCGGTTCCGAAATCCTCGACCTCACCATCGAGCGCAGCGTCATCGGAACAATCCAAAAAGAATCTTGCAAGAAAAGTGAAAGATCGCCTCGGGCCGTCAATCCCCTCTGTGAAGCCGCATGTGAGCGGCACTAACTCACCGAAGGAAAGACATCATGGAGACGCAGCCCCACAACAGGACACCACATCGGAAACAAGGCCGAGGGAAGCGCATTCTGCTCCAACTACTCGCCGTGGTGGTGGTTGCAGCATCGTGCACGATTGCGGTCCCCTTGCTCGCAAACGCAGCACAAGGACAGCAGCAAGTTCAGAATACAGGCGCCCAATCCACGCAGGTTGAGGCGGCTGGGGTTATCAGCCATACGCCCACCGAAGACGGCATCACGGCCGATGTGGCGACAGGCACGGCACCAGTCGCAACAGCAACGTCGGCTCCCTCGGCACCGGCACCGTCACCGTCAGAGCCGGGAGCAGCCCCAGTGTTGGTGGCGGTTGCTAATGACCGAGCCCGGTTACAGCCTGATGCGCTCGGTTTCATTGCCGCCACCACGCTGCCGGCGCAGCCAGAGTTCGCCCATCTGTTCGGCCAGGACGTGCAAGGCCTGTTCGTCACAGCCCCGACCTACGTCGAGCCGGTCGCTGCCGTCGGCGGTCAGCTCAGAGTTGATCGCATTATCGACTACGAACTGGCCCCCGGCGTGTGCACGAACACCACCAATCGCCAGACGCTGGGCGACCTGTGTTTCGCCGTAGATACAACGGCTGCTATCACCCCCGAGATTGCCGTGCATATCGCCGAAGTCCGATCACTTCTTGCCAAGGTGAACCCTCGTGATGAAATTGTTCCCGGTGTCACAGCGAACGACGCTCTCCGGCTCAACGACATCGATCTGTTGGAACTTTCGCTCAACAGCGGCCCTCGCTCGATCACCCGAACGAGCACGATGCCTCTGACCGACACTGGCAGCCTCATCCCTCTGAACCCGAACGTCCCGGTCGTGGCAAGCACGTTCCGGGGCTTGGACACCCACCAGCTCGAGGCACCGACCGGCGGCGTGTTCGCTGGCGAATCGACCGTAGTCGCACCGTTCGACTTCGACACCGAGTACTTCTTGACCGGCCACACCGTCTACCGCAGCTACAGCGACGAATGGATCTACGAGAAGGACGCAGTGTGGCACCCACGCATCTTCGTGAGCTTCTCCTACACCTTCAATGCAGGCTTCGGCGTTCGTGCCCCATTCTCGATCGACGTCGACTATGTCTCTGGTAACGCAGACGAAACCGTTGTTGCTGTATCGGTTGACCCGGTCAGCCTCGACGTTGCCGCCGAGAAGGTCGGCCTGCCAGCCGACGCCTACTTCGACGGCAAGGAGTTCGTGCTCGAACTCAACTTCGACTGTGCACTGACCGCATCGATTGCAGGCCTCGGTGGCTCGGTTGATTGCGACGACATCTACAGCATCGACACCAACTTCAGCCAAGACTTCAACCCAGTCATCGGCGACGAAACCCGCAACATCCATGACTGGTTCTTGTGGGAAGACGGCGAATCGCCACTACGACGTGAGCTCGCCAACGGTGCCATCTACGGCGAAGTCAACTTGGGTATTGGTGCCGACATCGTGGATGGTCGGGTCGGCGTACAGATCGATGCTGGTGCCAACACGACCATCTCCGGTGTGGTCGATGGCGACACAACCTGGTTCGATGATCGCAGTGCTCAACTCGTGACCGTCGACCGTGATGCACGGTTTGGTGGCTCAGGCTTGGAAGTCTCGAACCCCGAGTACGCCTTCAACGTGGCCGTGCGGCCGAAGGTGAAGTTCACTGCGGGTGTCGACACCTCGGTCTACGAGAACAGCTGGAGCTTCGTTGCACCCCTCGACTTCCTGGGCTTCTCGGTTGGCTTTGGTCTCGACCATCACGACGACACCGTCGAGAGCCACGACTATGAGCTGTACTCCGGCCTCTTCACCGAAGCGGTGCTGTTGGACAATGCCGGGGTGTTCGCTCCGTAGCCCATCCGCCCAAGCTGTACTTGGTGCCGGCCACTTCGTGACTCTTTGGTCATGAGAGGGCCGGCTCTTTGTGTTGGCGGCGAGCTGAAGCTGAGCCGACTTCGCTGTGGTTTGGTGGCGTGCATGGGACGAAGATGAAAGACTCGCTGAGGGCTCGGTCAGGACGAGTTCGCCGTGATTCTGCAGGAGGCAACTATGAGCGTCAATCGAGCAGCACTGTTCTTCGGACCAGGGAAACCGTTTGAGATAGCCGACTTCCCAATTCCCGAACCGAAGAGTGATGGCGTCACCCTGAAGATCACTCGGTCAAACATCTGCGGGTCAGAGCTACATATGTGGCGCGGTGACGGCCGCCTCGCCAAGGTTGTGACACCCGAAGGGCGCATTCTGGGCCACGAAGCAACCGGTGTGGTCCATGCACTTGGCGCTGACGTAACGACCGATTGGAGCGGTGCCCCGCTGTCAGAAGGTGACCGCATCGCCTTCCAGTACTTCCGGCCGTGTGGGCGATGTCGCAACTGCATGCGGGGCATGAGCGAGGCATGCAGGACCAGCTTCAACATCAGGAACGGTGAACACACCGAGTGGCCCTATACCCGGGGGACGTTCTCGGACTATCTCTACCTGCATGCGGGCCAGGCCATGTTCAAGGTGCCCGACAATGTGACTGACACCATGATCGTCAGTGCTAACTGTGCGCTGGCCCAAGTGATCATGGGTCTTGAACGGGTCAATGTCGAGATGGGTGACCGGGTCGTCATCCAAGGCTGCGGCGGACTCGGTGTGTATGCCTGCGCAGTAGCCAAGGAACGAGGCGCAGAGAAGGTGATCGCTATCGATGGCATTCCTGAGCGGCTGGCCTTAGCCAAACAGATGGGTGCCGACGAGGTGATCAACCTGAACGAGATCACCGACTCACGAGCCCGAATAAATGCCGTTCGGGACATGACCGACGGCGAAGGTGCCGACGTTGTCGCTGAGCTTGTTGGCTCGGCTGCGGTCATCGACGAAGGACTGCGGATGTTGAACTGGGGTGGCCGTTACCTGGAGATCGGTGTGTTCTTCACCGGCACGAGCTTCGATTGTGATCCCGGTCGGCTGACCGCACAGAACCAGCGGATCGAAGCCGTCGGTTCCTACAACGCGCTCAGCCTGCAATTGGCGGTCGAGTTCCTGAGTCGTAACGCCGACCGGCTGCCGCTCGACGAGGTCGTCGACGACTATCCGCTCGAAGACATCAACCAGGCGTTCGCCGATCAAGACGCTGGCCTGGTCAAACGGGCATCACTGGTGATGGGCCTCGCTGACTAGCTGACGGAGGCACTACCGCGTGGGCCGAGCCGTCGACCAGGATGAAATTTGACGTGGGTGCAATGGAAGATCGGCATCCGTGATTCGACCATCGGCGCTGGACTAGGTAGCGTGCGAGTGAACGACGCTTGGGGGAGCGATGAGCGCACCTGTCCGATATATCGACCGCACTCGTGACTATTACATAGGTCAGGGATACGACAAGCCGTACGAATGGGCGCATCACACCGATGTTCCGTTTACGCCGCTGACCAAGCCGTTGTCTGAGTCTCGGGTCGCGATCGTGTCGACGTCGGACATCGCGATGAAGAAGCCCGATGGAAGCCGTGATCGAGATAACGAGTTTTCGGTCGGCAACGTGTATTCGCTCCCGTTCGACACACCAGTCGACCTTCTGTATTCGCGCCAAGAGCACTACGACCAGCATGCGACCACCCTGGAAGATGTGAACGCCTACTACCCGGTGAGTCGACTGCAAGAACTCGTCGAACGGGGCCGGATTGGTGAGCTTGCGCCTCGGCATCACGGTGTCTATACCGGCTACTCGAAACGCAAGACCGCCGAAGTCGACGCTCCTGAAGTGTTACGCCGCTGCCTGGAAGACGACGTCGACCTGGCGGTGATGACACCGGTTTGACCGGTCTGTCACCAGACCGTGAGTCTGGTTGCACGACACCTCGAAGCGAACGGCATCCCAACGGTCATGTTCGGTACGGCCAAGGACATTGTTGAACATTGCGGCGTGGCCCGGTTTGTGTTCCTGGACTTCCCGCTCGGTAATTCGTGCGGACGAAGTTTCGATGCTGAACATCAGCATCAGATTCTGGAGCTCGGTATGCAGTTGTTCGAGAACGCAACGGCACCCCGTACCACCGTGCAGGCCCCTGATATCTGGAGCGACGATGACGCGTGGAAACAACTGATCTTCACCGACGATCAGCCGTTTCTTAGCGGCGAAGCGCTCGAAAATTGGATGGCGGCAAAGCAGCGCTATCGCGACAAGAAGGCGGCCGGAGAACTGTGAACGACGACGCGATACAACCGCTACGGCAGTCACAGCCGACGCTGACCGTCTTCTCGTCACCACTCTGTGGGCCGTGTGAACGGATGAAGACATGGCTCACCGAGCGCGACTATTCGTTTGTAGTGCGAGACGTGATGATGGACGAAGAGGCAGGCGAGCTGCTCGAGTCTCACGACATTCGCACCACGCCAGCGCTGCAGGTGGGCGATCAGTTTGTCGTTGGCCTGGACATCCCGGCGATGGAAGCAGCCTTGGCCGACTGGTAGCCGTTGCGGCTGGCTGTAACGAGTGGCGATGGCTAACGTCGTGACGGCATGCCTGATTCTGAGATCACCGAAGCCTTTGCCGCCAAGGTCGACGCGTTCGCAGCGTCACTCGAACCCGAGGAACAGGCACTGCTGATCGAGCTGCTCACCGGTGGCGACGACGTTGCCGGTTTTGGCTCACTCGGAGTGTGGCCCGGTCTCATCAAGCTCGACGTTGGCATCGGCCACGTGGGAGGTGCCGCGAGTTTGAAGCCTGACGGATTGATCGCCCACGAGCTGACCCATGTGCTCCAGGGTCGAGATACCGAACCAACGGGTTAGACCTGCGGTTAGTCGATCGTGAGCAGTGAAAGCACTGCCGGGAGATCCGCGGCCAGTAGTTCCCATTCGGCGGTGGGGGAGACCCGCCAGACCTCGCCGGTGTCCGTGCCGACGAGGGCGCCGCCGACCACCGACGGATCGACGGTCAGCCCGTGGATGTTGGCGGCACTCGGAGTGTGCGCAGCGTCGGCGAGTGATCGCCATGATTCGCCCCGGTCGAGGCTTTGGAACAGTGCGGCGTTCGCTCCGCCTTCTTCCTTGTAATTGGAGAACGCCGTGGGTGCGCTGCCGACCGTGAGAGCGTGGGGCGGGCGAGGGTCAATACACATTGGTCGTGAGTACCTGGGGGTCACGCCCGTCCAGGCGTAGTTCCAGGTTTCGCCACCGTTGTCGCTGCGAAGGACACCGGCGTTGCCTTCGAGTTCTTCGGCGATGTGATCGAAGCGGCCGTAACCGGTGCTGGCATAGATCACCTCGGGTTCGCCCGGCTGGGCGTAGAGCATGTGGAGGTCGGGGTTGTCGTAGGGCAGAGCGACCGACCAGGTTTCCCCGCCGTCGGTGGTACGGGCGATGCCGCCGACTTCGACGCCAACCCAGATCCGGTCGTCGTTTGTTGCATCGACCACGATGGCTCGGGCCCGGCCTTCGAGAGGCGGGTCAAGTGGTACACACCAAGCTTGGGCCTCGGGAACCTGGGCGAATGACTCGATCTCGGTCCATGAATCGCCGTGGTCGTCGCTACGGAAGAGACCGGCAGGCTGGGTACCGGCGAAGAGCCGACCCGATCCACCGGAGCGCACCTGCCACACCTCGCGGCCTGCCAGTTGGGTCCCTGACCACGATCGTCCGCCGTCGTCGGAGGTCCGCAGGCCGTCGCCGGTTCCGGCGAAGATACGACCATCAAGCTGGAACAGGTCTCGGACGCCACCTGACTCGAGTACCGGCTCTGCGCCTGCTTCGGTGACCAGAAACACACCGCGACTGGTGCCGGCCACGATCGCAGTCGACCTGGCGTTTGGGCTGGTGTACTCAGAAGTGGCGAGTTGATCGGTCATCACGGCTCCTTGGGCAGTTAGCCAACAGTAGTGCGGAACACCCCGACTGCGAATCTCGGCGGCTGCCGTCGCTGACCG
>Ga0206130_10002934_pt1 | contig 23054 bp, 2 predicted proteins | sample Helgoland_Spring_9_FD_148637 | JGI IMG/M metagenome (GOLD analysis project Ga0206130, IMG submission 148637) | Pelagic subsurface seawater microbial communities from Kabeltonne, Helgoland, North Sea - Helgoland_Spring_Bloom_20160512_1 | ecosystem: Environmental > Aquatic > Marine > Epipelagic ... | reverse complement strand
ACCTATATCTGCTAAATCCGTATAAAGGAAATAAGCTAATACATCATTGCCATCCAAAAACTCACTACCCGCAGCTTCATACTGAAGACCAATATTTACAGGTCCACAGGCACTAAAGCTATCTTCAACTAAGATACCCACATCCGAAAGACATGGACAATCAACAGGATTTAGATCTTCAATAATAACAGATCCACAGAAACCATTCGTAAGCTCGAAACTATATGAATTTCCGTCTGGAATTATATTTGATACAAACATTGTGTCACCTACAATAGATCCTGTACCTGCAGGAAGTACTTCATAGGTAGTTGGATTTCCTCCTACAATTTCAAAACTTACTGTATATCCATCTGCTGTATCATTACAGGCAGTCTGTACATTAGAGAATGAAGGAACTTCAAACACTTCTACTTCTACAGTCTCATTTTTAGCTTGAGAACATACAGCAATATTAAACGAATTAAACACCTCAGTGAACGTATAATTAGTCAATTGTGTAGGACTTACAGTTAAAGTAAATGGATTATCTTGAATTCCATTCAAGGTATCTATATTTCCTGAAACATCATCTGTGTATACTACACTCCAAGGTGCTTGTCCTGCTGTAAACGAAATTTCAATATTATGCGATTCACCTAAGCAAATAGTATCATTTACAGAAACCGTAAAATCAGGAATTTCATAAAATACGACAGGTGTACCCTGAGATACTTTTATACAAAGATCTGCTAGATTTACAGAACCTGTACCCGTGCCATCGTCTTCACCACAAATTGCAGATATATAGTACGTCTGACCATAAGACATACTTCCTGAATCAAAAGAGAAATCCGGACTTGTATTAAAGGCAATTGGATTGACCAAAGAAAGTCCATTTCCTTCATGTAAAACAAACTCTACAATGTCTCCGGCAGGCAAGACCTGCATGGTAGCATCATAAATTGCTGTAGCAATTGCAGGATCACAAACTTCTAGTTCGTTAGGGTCCATAGACCCAACTTCATTCACACAATTACATACATGAATCCCTTCTACTACTTCAATATTACAATTATTGGAATCAAAAACTTCAAAAGTATAACTATCCTCACTATCTATTGGATTACTTGTGAAAACAGAGTCAACTAAACTACCTCCAATTGTAGAGTTCACAGTATAAATACCTGTGCCCTGAGAGATTGTGAAGACAATTTGATATGTTGCCCCATCAGCATCACAAATAGGATCTGAAATTTGAATCTCTATTTCTTCTAAATTTTCAACTTCTACTAATCCTGTTATAGATCCTTCACAACCATTTCCATCAACCACACTTGTCAATTCAATTGCTCCAGGCTGACATATCTGAAGCATGTATGGACTTGTCATTATACCTGAAACGGGTGCCTGAGGCACATTGTCAATTGTGTATTCTATTGTCCAGCCGGGTTCTTGATCCAATGCTACCTCTAGCATCACGCAATCACCGGACCCTTCACAAATACCTCCTGAACCCGTAAGGGTTGCTGTTGGAGATATATACGGTGTTAAAGTAACTGCTCCAGTACTTGTTCCTAAACAACCATTCATGTCCGTAATCGTACCAATTGAATAAGCACCTTCTCCCGTTACAGTGATTTCACCAGGTGAAGCAGTAAAATTATATGTATCTACTGGAATTCCATTTTGATCTAAAACTTCTATATCCCATGGCCCCTGACCAGTAAGTGCAACATCTAAAGTTGCTTCATCGGATCCACTTGGACAGAAATTAATAGTCTGATCAGTCAAACTTGCTGTAGGTAGTTCTACTACCTCAACACCAAAACAAACTGGCACTGCAGAACCACATAAATTGGACACTTCAAAACATACTTCATCATTTCCAGCCGCAGTCCATTCTACTGTTATCTCTATTGTATTAGGATTTAGCGTTATAGTACCTAAGCTATCCGTTACAGTAGTTAGAATACCCGTTACAAAAGGATTGTCTTCAATTGAATAGGTAGTAGACTCTCCAACACAAACAATAGCATCACCTGAAACTGTAGGCGTTGCTGGTATAAGTGTCAAACTTACAGTTTCACAATATTCCGGAGAGAATCCACATTCACTTTCTCCTATCACACAAATATCTACTGTATCAGCCGTTGCTGTCGTAAAATCTACTGTTAATTGAGACGTCGTGGCATCAGTTATGAAACTAGCACCATTTGAAACTGTCCAAGTATAGGTCCATCCATTGTCCAAAACATTGTAAATGCCCATATCATCGGTTTCACAAGCAATAGCTGAGCCTAGAATATCGGTCACTACAGGAAGATCAATTACTGTAACATTCAAACAAGTATATGCCGATGTATCACAAATATTATATGCTGCCAAACAAATCTCACCAGAAGTTGCCCAGTCAACTGTTGCAACATCACCTACCACACTAAGGACACCTCCTGTTGCTGTCCAAGTATAACCCGTTGGAGCAACACCTGTTCCTGCTGGAATAATAGTATAGTCCAAACTACCAGGACCACAAATCTCCACTAATCCATCAATATTTACTGGATCTGGATAAGCTGCATCCTCTACTACCTCTACCGTATAAGTAGACGTACATTCAAAATCTGGGTCTATATAACTTACCGTTGTAACTGCAAGCGTGTAAGTTCCTGGCTCATCTATTGTAATAATATCAAGTGTATCAGCGGAGATAATTCCAGGACCAGTCCATAAGAACTCAGAATATCCATTAATCTCCTCAATAACTGAGGTAGAACCATCCAACAACATAGTTGCCCCAGGTCCACAAGTAAGTGTATCAGGATCTAAAACTATAGCTTCATTTTGATATACAAAAACCGTCAGAAAATCTTGGCCTGGACATCCACCACATGCATCATTTATAGTCTCACAAGTGTAATTACCATTATCATATATATCTTGATCACACCACTCATAAGGTAACTCAGAGCTACAAACATTTACAATGTCAAAATTAGTCTCTGGCGGGTCACACTCAATTACATCTAAGGTCAAGATTGAATCACAACCAAGATAGCTTTCTAATTGTTGGTAAAAAGTACCTTCTCCAGAGATTAATTGTCCTTCCCACATAATAGGATTACCCGAACCCGAACAAATAGTATCATATTCTATAGGATTTTCGATGTTTTCTGCAAATATATTCAGATTTGAGGTAGGTTCTTGACCTTCAATAGTGCATGCATTAGACCCTTCAGCTTCTATGTTTCCAATTCCAGTTCCTGTAACATCAACATTAACACAAACCTGTGTTGGAGGAGAGTTATCGAAATAGGCTACAAATGGAGCTGCTAATGAAGCAACACCAGTAAAACTAAATTGGTAATTATCTATATAAGGGAAAGCAGGTATATAATCAATACAATATGTCACAGAAGCGCCTGGACACAAATCTGTAGGACCTTCTACATCTGACATTTCGGGCGGTGGTGGCGGGTCCGTATCATTTAAGGAAACCTCAAACTCGCAAGTGGATCCACCAAAACCATCCAACATCACCGTGTAAATACCTCCAGGAACAAGGCCATTACAAAATAATGTAAAAGGAGCTGGATTTGGATTCGCTCCACCCATAGAAAAACAATTTGAAACTCCTGTAAATCCAGCAAGAGTAGAACAGTCACTTATTTGAAACACCTGTCCTTGCATTCCAAATGGGCTTCCCGGGCTAGTCCCAGGACCACAGTTGGAAGGAGTAATTGTGATTTCTAAACTTGTTCCTGTTGCGACAAAAGAGAACCACACATTGTTATCACAAGACGTTCCTCCGCCACAATCAGTAATTAATGGACAGGGAGGTGCATCTGGTAGAGTAGATTCCATTGAGCCCATAAAGCCATCTAGCTCTTCTAATGAACAATTAACGGAAGTTTCTACTACCAAATCACAGCCAATCGGACCAGAAGCAACATTTATATCTTGCTGAGCAAGCATAGCGATTGGCAAACAAAACACAACAAAGAAAAGGGAGTGTAGTAAACGAAGCATATCGACGATTATTTTATTCAAACAAAAGTCTCAGAGTGGTCTACTCTGTAGCGTGCTGCAGAAGTATAAACCTGAGATTGGGAAAAATTTAAGCAAATATAAAAGCTAAGCGGAGTAATTTATGAATGGAGGTGGCTTTATTTTCAAAATAAAAACAAAAGACCACTCTTTGTTTCATAAATATTGATTTGCAAAGCAGCTGGTTCAAAGAATATATGTCAATAAAAAATATTTGACTACTGATTCTTTGAACAGTATATAATAGTCAGGGAATCACTAAATGCTTATACAGCATAAAGGGTTTCGTCAATAGACAAAAAAAAATTTTATTTATCATACCAGAAATTTTTAACTACCTTAAAAGGCTAAACGTTAAAATTAAATTAAGTATAATAAAAACAATTTTAATATCTATAACAATTCCAAATATTCATTTAAACATTAACTTTTCAAGCAAATTTCTACTGCACTAAAGCAACAGACCCTTGCAGACTTATCACATCTCCATTTGTTAGCGTTGCTTCCAATAGCCAGACAAAAACACCCGACTGTACTTTTTTCCCATCAAAGCTACCATCCCATCCAACTTGCTGCGCTGCTTGAAAATTTTGCTGTTCGAAAACCATATCACCCCAACGATCGAAAACTTTAAAATCGTTAATTAAAGCAACAGATTCGTCTGCAAATGGACCGAAAACACTATTTTCAAATGATCCGTTTGGATTGAACGTATTCGGAAGGAAGATACCTGGGCTTTCATCAACATATATTATGACTGAATCTCTAGCCTCACAAAGTTGATCATCAACAACCAGAACATCGTAGATACTCGTGTAAGAAGGCCCCACCTCTACATCCAAGCAATTCGAACAATTCAAAAAAGGTAAATCCCCCCACTCGATCTTTTGAACAGCGTTGGTCGCTTCTATATCTGCTTCTATAAGTGCCAACTCCCCATACCTTATATATTGGTCATCGCCTAAAGAGACTTTAAGTTCTTCAGGATTTTCTATCATGATGAGTTCTTCAAACCAACATCCATCCATATCTTCTACTTCCAACATATAATCTCCTGCCTCCAAATAAAGGAACTGAGGATATGTCCCAAATTCAAGATCACCGATTTTATATAAATACGGAGCTGTACCTCCACTTACAGATTCAACAGTCACTACTCCATCTGAATCTCCATAACAATCCAATTCCTCAGTTGAAAACAGGACATCTGTAATAGGATTACCAACAGCACCTACTTCAATATCCAATGTATCTTTACATCCATTAATTTGACTTGTTCCAACTACATAATACTCCCCTAGTTCATCTACTTCAATGATACTGTCGCCTTCGAGTACTAATATATTTTCATAAAACCACTGATATGAAATGCTACTTAGTGGTAAGGAACTACTAAGATCAAGAACAGCATCATTAACCTCACAGAGTACATTCGGATCTGAACTTAAAACCAATTCTGGCTGACTGTAATCCTCATATACATTAATGGAAACTGTATCCGAACAAAGAGAAAAACCATCTCGAATAATTAGCTGGTAAGTGCCTGCCGTATCAACCGAAGGCGTTAAAGAGTTTCCATTAATAATTGTTGCATTTTGAGGCCCATACAAAGCTGCTAATATCCCATTATCTGAATTAGACGCAGAAGCATCTATTGTGACAACTGAATTCAAACAGTTTAAAGCCTCTGGTAATTCATAAATCAAATTTGGCTCAGCATAAGACTCTAGAATCTCTATAAATGCAGTATCTCGACAATTATTTTCTACATTTAAAATTTCAAGAAAGTAAATATCAGGTTGAGTCAACTGAATACTTGAGTTTTCATTTTCGCCAATAATCTCACCAGCAGAATACCACCTAAAATCTATTGCACCTGCAGGAGTTGATGCTAAACCCGTTAATGTAATGGTATCATACACACAATTGATATAATTACTAAAAGTAGTAATAATCGCCTCTGGAGATTCTGTATTTAATGTTACCAATAAGGTATCCGTATCAAAGCATCCATCATTTTCTACTGTTAAAACATAAGTTCCTTCAGCGCCTAAGGTTGGACTCAGACTATTTCCTCCAAGAGCAATCTGACCGTCTTGGGTGGTCCAATTATAATCTAAACCTAAAGACGAATTACTCGCATCGACCTGAACACTAAACTGATCACAACCAATAATAAGATCTAGACCCGCATCGGCAATAGGAAAAGTTTCTCCATTAATAACTTCTACCAAAGAAGTATCGCTGCAGGCTGTGATTATGTTTTCGACAATCAAATAATAAAGGCCGGGCTCATCGACATCAATAGAAGTATTAGATGGATCACTAGTAATATTTCCATCCTCAGTATACCAACTATAAAAAACATTGGGTCCCACATCCGAACCAGAACCATCCAATACAACAAAATCATCCGTACATTCAATAAATACATCTGGCCCAGAATCCGATAATGGCAGATCACTATCTTGACTAATAGTGACGTAGGCAAGATCATCGCAACCTGTAACAGTATCTAAAACTACAAGCACGTAATCACCAGGGCAATCGATCGTTACATTTTGATTATTGGGATCTGTCAAAAAACAATCTTCATCTCCCTCCCAATAATAAACTAGATTATCAAAAACATCCGAGCTCCCCTGTAATTCTAAATTTGGATTTTCACAATCCAAAGGTGGATATACCCCTGCATCTGCTTCAAAAATATTAGCGTTGTCAATCACCTCATAAAACGAAGTATCTTTGCAACCATTTACCATATCCTGAACAATTAAAGCATGTATACCCGCATTTGTAGTTGTAGAAATTGGAGCACTTACGCCTTCACTTAATAAGTCCCAATCCGAATTAAAAAACGTGTAATAAAAATCTATACCTGAGGAAGATCCAGAACTTAATAGAGCCAGTGAGGGGTTGCTACAATCAAGTATAGTATCTGAATACAAATTAGCAATTGGCCTCATTGTATCCATCGGAATATTAAAATTAAAGGTATCTAAGCATCCGGTCTCATCTGAAGCAACTACTAAGCCATAGTCCCCTCCACATCGAGCAAAATAAAATCCATCTACAGGTTCTGACACAGGACAATCATTATCAGGGCTAATCCATGTGACTGAAAAAGGCTGATCATCTAATACAGAAAAAGAAATATTGACAGAGTCTGCATAACAATTAACACTGTCGATTGGATTAATCACAGCATCCAAGGTAGAATAATCATCCTCAACAAGTATTGTAGAAGAGCAACTCAATCCAGTTGCATTATCAACAACAAATAAGGTATAAAATCCATCCGAATCCACACAAGCTGTAGGGTTGTTTGTAGCAGAGCAAAAGTTTCCTATATCTGTAACCCAGTTGTAAGAGAAATCTCCTTCATCATTCGATCCTATTGAAACTAATTCCACTGAATCCATTGCACAATTTAATACTTCAGGTATACTGATTTCACAATCTGGGAAACACTGACCCTCACCATAAATAAACAAAGAATCAGCAGAAGTACAATGATTCGTTGTATCTGTAATTTCTACCAAAAGCGTAGAAGGAGAATTAGATATACTAACCATAACTGAAGCACCACCATTTGGACCCTCTAACTGACCTGTTTCAATAATCCAATTATACTCGAAGTTAGGATCAGTACAACCATCTAAAGCAATTTCTATCGATGAAGAATCACAGTCAAATTGAACATTATCCGGCAAACAACCTACAGGAGGAAACGCACCTTCAATATCCACAAATATTGAAGCGGCATCCTCACAGCCAGTCAGGGTATTTATTCCACTTAAGGAATACAAGCCAGGGGCATTTATTAAACAATGCGTGGAGTCTGATCCCGAAACAATATCTGTCACTACAAGTGACTCCCATTGAAATTGGATAAAAGATGATCCTGAACTATCAAAACCAAATAATTCAACATTATCTTCCAGTTGAGCACAATCCACAACAAGGGTATCACTAAATACATCAATTTCTGGGTATACACGCCCGTCTATAATTTCTATGGTATCTCTTGACGTAAAATCAAACAGCGGATTAGTCACTTCAAAAACATATGTCCCAATCAAAGCTTTAATAATCAATGTATCCATCTGCCCATCGATAATCCCATCAACAACACTCCAAGAGTAGGTTAAATTTGAGTTTGGATCAAAAACATTAGTTGCGTCTATTGAACCAAATACTTCAGGGGAATTGTAACAATTCACTATTACATCAGGAATAGTATCTAAAGAAGGTGTGCACAGTATTGTATCTAGGTAAACGAGTACAAGATCCTCAAAAGAACAACCATTCACTGAGTTCGTAACTGTATAAGTATAAGACCCTATTTCATCTACAGCCGCATCAAATTCTCCAACATTTAAAAAATTCCCATCCATCGTAGACCAACTGCTTGTATGGGTGCTTGGGTCATCAGAAAATGACCCAACTAAATCAGCAATTCCAGTCTCACAATCTAGAGCGACATCAGCGCCAGCATTTGGATTTGGCAACTCCGTGTTCTTCTCTACTTCGATTGAGATAGTATCTCCACAGTTACTGAATGTATCAAAAACAATGAATTCGTATATCCCTGCTTGATCCACATTGATCAATGAATCCTGACCGGGTAATACACCATCTTGATTATACCAAGTGAAATTCAAAGTGATAGGATCGGTATTTAAGTAATCGGTGTAACTTCCAATCAAATCGGTTGCAGGATTGTCACAGGTTAGAATATTTGAAAAGAATACATCAGCAATTATCTCTCTTTGTATGGACCCGACATTCACAGTATCCAAACTAATACAATCATTCGATTGGTTAAGTAATTCCATTACATAAATGCCCGCCTCAGTGACCTCTAATATTTGACCAGGCCCTTGTGAAGTGCCATCTATAGTGTACCAAGAATAATCAAAACCAGGACCACCAGGATTAACAGGATCTGTACCTAACTGGATCAAAGTATTCTCACAATCCAAGACTAGATTATCAACTGCCCCCTCTATGTCTTCAAACTCAACATTACTTATAATTTCAATAGTGTCAATGCTGGAACAGCCATTATCTAGGTTTGTATATTCCATGATATACTGCCCTGCCTCATCCACTACTATTGAAAGTGTGCCATCACCAGACTCAATACCACCAATAGGAGCAGTCCAGTCAACTTGAAAATCACTCAAGGGGTCTGAATCTAATCCATTTACCAAAACAGAAGTATTGGCACAATCTAAATCATCATTTGCAATCAAAATTGTATTTGGTGCTATTGTATCCATGCCTATTGATACAGAATCAATTGTCACGCAACCATTTTCAATATTCAAAACATCAAGGATATATATACCCTCAGCTGAAACATCAAAAAAAATAGGCACATTATCACTACCTGGTAGTACATTCCCAGAAGAAGTTTTCCAGACCCAATTGTAAGGCCCTGCATAATTCCCAACAAGCTCCAAAGGAACAGTAGGGTTCACACAATTTATGACTGCATCCAAGCCTGATAGTGGTGGTGCTACCGTATCAATCTCTACAACAAAAACTTCACTTAAAAAACAATTATTTATGGTATCCGTAATGGTTAATTCATAGCTGCCATCAAGGTCTATATCAATCACTGGACTATTTGAACCTTGAATGATATTTCCATCGGCTGTAGTCCATTCAAAAATTCCACTATTAATAAAATCACTCCCTGAAGCATCTAGATTTATAGTATCGACTGCACAGTCCAATACATCAAAATCCGCCACTGAAATAACAGGCACATTCACATCTTCAAGAATTGTTGAAATAACTTGATCCTGACAACCAGCATTAGACGTAACAGTTAAGGTATAATCTCCAGCGCCACTAACTTGAATAAAAGCCTCATCAGTGGCTGAATCAATTACTCCTCCGGAGGTAGTCCAAGCATATATTAAATCCGTTGCCCCTGAACTTTGTCCTCCATCAAGTACTATGGAAGCACTCGCGCAATCCAAGACATTAGGACCCGCAATTGAAGCAATAATTTCTTCTACTTCTAAATTAAGTACTATTGTACTATCACAACCATTATGATCCTCTAAAACAATATTATAAACCCCTGATGCATCATAGTCAGATCCATCTATTGTAATCATTTCACCCGCACAGATTGTATCAAACCGTACAACCTCATTCTCAGGTAGGACCTGTAAATCAAGTCTTACGATTGAATCACAACCATTTTCATTGAAAAAGGACTCCTCATAAATGCCAGTCTCAAAATAAAAATCAATATTATTTATAGTTGTAGAATCTCCAAAACAAAGCGTATCAGATAAAACAATCAAATTACCTGTGTCAATATTTACCTGAAGCAATCCAATTGAATCACAGCCAATAGGATTAGGGAATGTAAATGAATACTCCCCAGCATCCATTATATTCTGTCCGAAGAAATCAATGCTATCGCCTTCGCAAATAACTAAAGTAGTATCAAACTTAATCGGAGGGGTTTCAATACTAAATTCAATACAATTGGAACTGACATCAGCACAAAAAATTGGGTCAGCAGCTTGCAATAAATTGTGTAAAGAATCTAAGGTAAAATTTCCAACTAAATCATCAATAATCAGGGAGTCCTCAATTAGATATGATAACCCACAAATAGTGTAATCTCCCGGCGGGTAGTCTAAAAGACTACTTTCCTCTTCTATAGCGATAATGAGCGAATCCCCATCACTAATTATAAATCCATAATCGTAATAACTAGTATCTGGAAAACCATTTTCATTATATGGATCGATATCTAGAATTAAAGAGGAATCGCCTAAACAGCCACTAATATCAGTATCGTTATAAATCAATTCTCCAGCATCAGCCATACAACATGGAAGACCTCCTACATCGCAGAAAATAACCTCAAAATCTAAAATCCTTCCAGTATAAGGCTGAATTAGATTTGTATTATCAATTTGAATACACCATTGACCATTAGCTGATCCATTTATACTTTCTAGACCGTCAGTGCCACTTGGGAAATAGCTACCATTGTAAGTTGCTGATGAAAGCCAAACTTGAGCATTTGTCCATTGAGGAAGAATCCCTGGATCCGGATTAGGCGTTTGATTAGAAGGAAGGAAGGTGACATCCCAATTAGTCCCAAAGGTAGTTCCGTATTGATCATCGATTTCAATATCAACATATGGTCCTACTAATTGAATACTTTGCCCACTTGGACTACTTAAATACATTTCTACACCATAGAGGAGACTATGCATAAAATTAACCCTTACACCACATATATCTTGATTTACACCTAAGGAACTATTTATCAGATCTGAAACTTCATAACATACAGTTAAAAAGTCACCACCATTAAATACAGTATCGTTTAAACAAGCAGATACACCGTAATAATCACAACCACATCCGGGAGAAGTCTGACCTTTTAACATTGTGCAGAGTAACAAGCCAGCTAGAAGAAAATTGAATTTTCTCAGTATAGTTTTCTTAATCATAAGGGGAATCGGTTTTCGAAAACAAAATTTCCAATGCAATAATATGCAAATATTATCTATATTAATGAAATATTTTTGTTATAAATTTCACAAACTAAAAAAGCCTAAAACAATTATGTTTTAGGCTCTCTTTTTGTTTATACAATTAGACTATTTTATTATACTCACGTCCCCCTTAAAAAGCTCTTTTTGCCCGTCAATAAATAGAATTTCGGAGACAAAGATATAAGTCCCTGCTTCCGCGTTCTGACCATTTACTTGTCCGTTCCAACCATGGGAAGGATCATTGGGTGCGAAATTATAATCCTCAAAAACCAAACTACCCCAACGATCATAAATCTTCAGGTAATTAACTACATCAGCCATATAATCCCCCTGTGGATAAAACACATTATTACTGCTGTTTATAGCTATAACATTAGGGAAATACACAGGATAGTCCTTTTTCACAAACACAGATAACAATGTATTTGCAGAACAATTACCAGCAAAGACATCTAGGTCAAATATGGTAGTCCCTTCGGGATGCAACCAAGTATTCAAACAAGTATCACAAGCCACTAAAGCAGAAGGGCTCCATACAATAGAGTCGATCAAATCCATAGCAATATTAATGTTACTGAATACTTGAAGTGAATCACCATAGCCCACTATTTGCTCTCCAGAAACATTAAAAAGTGGATCAATAGTAACTTCCATAGGTTCTGGCTGATCTATCGACACAATCGCATTCGTTACACAGCCAAAAGCATCTTCAATTGACAAGGTATAATCCCCTGCAGCAAGAGAAGGGAAAATTGTCAAATCGGAATAATACTCATTATTAAAACTAAGGTAGTAAGGACTGACACCTCCATCAATTGAAAGTACTTCAACAAGTCCATTCTCATCTCCATAACAATCAACATCGCTTATAACTATCTCCGGGATTGGGACCTCCAGATAAGCAGGAATTTCTATTGATTCTGAAGAGATACAACCAGTTTCTTCATCAATAACCTCTAGACTAAATGCCCCAGCCTCATTTACTATTAAAGAAGCGTTTGTTCCTATTACCACATTTAAATTAGACTGATCAGACCATTCAAATACATAGCTGTCCTCCTTGTAAGCACTTAATTCTACTTCGAGGTTTACACAAGTAATAGTATCAAATGCTTCTACCGCTGCTATAGGTAATGCATGCACTAAAACTTCAATAACTGAACTTTCATCCAAACAAGGATCCTCAGAATCCACCAGATACTCAAATTGATATAGGCCAGATTGTTCACTGTAAATATTCAATGTACCGTTTGCAGAATCAAAGCCCCCTCCTGAAGATGCTACTGCAGAAATTTCTGTCCAAGAACCTCCAGTATCTGCTCCATTAAGTAAGTTTGATAGTTCAATAAATGATTCGTCCCCCTCACAAAATTCTAAGGGGTCTAAGGGTGTACCTGAACTAAGTTGACCAGACAATTGAACATTCAGTGAATTTTCCAATACACAACCAACAGGAGCTGTTCCATTAAATACAAGACCAAGCGTGTAAAGTCCAGGAGTAGAACCTGTGATATCCAATGTAGCCGCTGTAAGGCTTGGTGGGCTATATGCACCCACTGGCGGTACACTACTTAAATTCCAATTTACAAGTACAGTAGGATCCTCTAAATATTGATCAAGATCAATCAAGGCATCACTATTACATTGAACTGTTGGAATACTCACATTCAAGTTTGGACAAGTACAATCGAGAACAACAATAGTAAATTCTAATGCTTCATCCACACAAGGGGCAGAAGCTGTAGTAGTAGAAACTCTAAAGGTATAATTACCCGGAGCAACCCCATCAAAATCTAGTGCAGGCATAGTACCCGAAGCTAGGCAATTATCTAAATTCTCCCATAGGAAAGGTCCATTTCCAATCTGAATAATATCCGTAAGATTAAAAAATGTTGAATTCCCAGAATCCGTGCTATTACACACTTCCACGAGCTCAGTAATTTCCAGTTCAGGAACTTGATAAACGATAACATCTGTATCTGCACCTGGTATACCAATGCAATCTTGTCCTATTATTGATTCTATTACTAAGTTGTAATTACCTGGAGCAAAATCACCTAAAACTAGTTCATCACCATCTCCTACACAATAGAATTCAAAGGTATTACCCAAACCATCACTAATGATAATATCCGCACAAGTACTGTGCTGAATAGACATAGCAACCACCACTGACTCTTCTTCACAAAATGCCTGTTCATCCAACACAAAGGAAACTTCGGGATTCTGAGTAAAACTGATTGAAGCCAGCACTGAAAGCGACAAACAAGGATCATTTAGGTCTGTAGTCCCCGCAAGCTCATCACCTACAGCAATGACTACGAAATATTCTACGCCATACTCCATTCCTGGGACAAAATATACAGTATCATCTTGACTTACATTCAGGATAGAGGCAGAATCAATTGTATCAATAGGCAATTCAGATAAGATATAATAAGTTAAAATATCATTTGCATCAAGTATTGTATCAAGAGCCAACTGTAAATCATAAACTTCATCACCACATAAATCGATTTCTTGAATTACATAGGTTCCAGCATCAGAGATACAAGGACAAATGTGCTCCCCAGATAATTCAACTGGTCCACAGCCATTATCATCATAAATCTCTATCTCATAAGAATCACCTGACGGTATAAGATCCGAAGTAAATATATTTCCACTCCAAGTACCACTCAATCCATTTGCAGTATATGGTTCTGACCCGTTCAAAACTTCAATTGTAATTGTATAGTTATCAGCAATATCATCACAAACAGGGGCTGTAACTACTCCAAGGATTGGTATTTCATCAAATCTAATCTCCACTTGATCAAAAGCCACACAGCCAGAGTCATTTATTTCTAATTCGAATACATACAAACCGGATTGATCAACTGTGACCTCCGTGGAGAGTTCGTTTTCATTGTCAAAATATACTGCTCCAGGCCCTGAGACCAAAGACCAATTTATAAGACCCGAACCGCCTAATCCTTCAAGGCTATACGATAAACCACAAATAACATCATCAACACCTGCTAAAGGCTCTGGTATATCAATAACATTAACTTCAATGCAAGCTTGACTAATACCACACTCATTCTCGACACTTACACAAATCTCACCAACATCAGATCCAAGCCAATTCACAACAATCTCATCTGTGTTTTGGCCACTAAAGATAAATCCTATACTATTTGTTATCGTCCAATCTATTCCAATTATATCCGATTCAAGATTTAGGATCGAATAAGTCTGACTTTCATCATTACAAGTTAAGTTTACCCCATCTAAAATAGGTACAACTGGCAGACCATCAATCTCAACATCCATACAGACCTGAGGACTTAAACCACAGGTATTTGCTGTTTGAACACATACTTGCCCAATGCCCTCTGTATCCCATTCTACAGAAATACAATCCGTAGAAATTCCATCGACAATCTGACCTCCAAGAATTGTCCAATCATAGTCTTCAGCACCTTGAGAATCTACACAGTATGAATCTAAGCTAGACTCACAAGAAGCAACAACACCCTGTATAACAGGAGATTCAGGGTTTGTTTGAACACTAACATCAAAGCAAACCTCAGGACTATTATCACAAGGTCCATTTGCAATTACACAAACTTGACCTCCCACTAAGCAATCTGTCCAATCGATTTCAATAGAAGAAGTACCTTGGCCCGATAATATTAGACCACAACTAGTAGTCCAGTTAAAAGATAAAACCTCAGGTATACCATTTAAAAGAGAGTAGGTAACGGTAGTGCTATCACACACCAAGCCCTCTCCTAAAATCTCTGGTACTTCCATATTTGCCTGAACAAATACAGCAAAATCTGCTACTGGAATAAGCCCACAATCAGTCGTTATACTTAACGATATTGTTTGATCACCACCCTCAGTCCATATAAGCTCTATGGCCTCCGTACCTTGACCACTTAGAATCGTTGCACCAGAGAAAGACCATATATAATCTGTAGCTTCTGCGATTGGAGGTATAGAGTATAAATATTCTGTTTCTAAACATACAAGGTTTTCACCGCTGATATCTCCAGTTACCGGAGGTGTATTTACTAATACATCCAAGCAATTTTCTGGACCAAATGCACATGCATTAGTAGCACTAACACATACTGATTCAGTAGTGCAAAACTCTGAGAAAACTAATTCGATTTGATTCGTCCCTTGACCAGAAATAAGTGTTGCACAATCTGGAATATCCCACAAGTACTCTAATATATCGGTTTCACTACCACTTGCTTCAAAAGATATGGTGTCAAATGAACAAACTTCATCTGGACCCAACAGATCTTGTGCAGCAGGAATAGCAATCATTTCCACATCAAGACATGTAATCTCAATTTCTCCACATACTCCAGTGGCCTCTAAACAAACTTGACCACCACTTGGACAAGAAGTCCAATCAACTGAAATACCTGAATCACTTGTTGAACTGCCAACAATAACTCCACAAGAACTAGTCCAGAGATAAGAGCTAACTAAAGGATCTGAACTAATTAGAGAATACTGGACTGTTGAATCTGGACATACAAGATTTGAACCTTCAATTATTGGACTTGAAATAGTCCCAATAACTTCGATCGTTAAACAATTGGGATCGAGCACATGACATTCTGTTGATATCTCAACACAAAGTTCTACTAGCCCCGCATCTAAAAAGTTAACATTTATTGTATCATTATCTTGACCTGATATAATATTTCCAGCAGAGGTAGTCCATAGGTAGGAAATTGCTTCCGGAAGATAGGGTTGAATAAACTCATATGTTCCAGCACAAACCTCGATAGGTCCTTGTATACTTTGAGGAACCGCAATTGGTATTACCTCTATATCAAAACAATCTGTTTCACCAGCACCACAAACATTATAGGTTTCAACACAAATAACTCCACCCGAACAATCCTCAGGCCAGGACAAGTCAAGTTCTTCCGAATTTTGACCACTCAATATCTGTACACAGGAAGGAACATCCCAAAATATACTATCCGTGTTAGAATCTACATCCACCAAATAACTTATTATGCTCGCTGCGCAGATCGTATCTTCGCCAATAATTGTTGCTATAGTTGGAGGGAAATTAGCACCTACATCAAAACAGCTTGCAGGTCCTGTCCCACAATAAGAAAGACCACTTGCACAAATGGTTCCCCCATCCGTACCCCAGAAAACGGAGACCTCCTCTGTAAATTGTCCACTAAGTATAGAACCTCCAGTTATAGACCAGAAGAATTCATCTGAACCATCTACTGAAGCGCTGTAATACACTACATCTCCAATACATACCAAGGCATCTCCATCAACGACCGGCGCTTCCAATTCAAATTCGAAACTGATTGCTAAGCAAACTTCATCTGAAAAGCCACAGGCTGTTTCTGCCTGCACACAAATATCACCTGTAAATATTGAGTTCCACTCTATTTCAACACTTGAAAAGCCATCTCCCCCAGATAATATTACAATATCGGCAGGTAGGTTCCAGCTATAATCAATATATGACGAATCAGGATTATTAATAGAATACACAATAGTATCTCCAACACACAAAAATGTCTCTCCATCTATAACCGGCTCTACGATCTCAGGTAAAATTTCACCAATACAAACAGAGGCAGTATCTGTACAGAAATATCCAGACGAATCTCTAGACACTACAAGATCATAACAACCAGCTATTGTCACCTCAAAATCTTCTCCCGTATTAACAAGACTGCCATCAGAATCAAACCATTCATAAAGACCATCAATAGAACCATAAGCCTCTACTTGAACCATATTATTGGTGCAACTCAAGCTATCCAAACCTGGCACCAAAGGATAAATTCCAGATTCTACAATAAATTCAGATACTATAATTGATGTTGTGCTATCACAACCATTTGCTGATATTCCATTAATTAGAGTATCGCCTTCACCATACAAAATACCACCAATCAAAACCGAATCTCCTTCACACACTAATTCTTGTATGGAATTAAAAACGGGAAAAATGGCATCTAAATATAAGTAAACAATGCTATCACAACCATCTTGATTTACAAGAGGTATTTCATGTGGACCTGGAATACAAATTATATTTGCTCCGATCTCATAACAATCTCCTAGGCAAAGAACATCTGATACATATGTCTCCTCCGAATCTTGAAGTACAGTTACCTCGTAACAATTATCTGATAAATCTCCACAGAATGACGGATTCCAAGTAAGATCATCAACTAGTGTATTATATTGTTGCCCAACAAATAACTGAGCATCACCAAAATCATCAAGATAATACGATAGACCGCAAACAGTGTAAGTTCCAGGGTCTGCAGAAATTAAATTGACTGTCGGCACTATACTAGTTATAGCTCCTGTATTATCATCTACAATAACAAAAGCATAACCATATTCGGCTGGATCTGGTGTATCTATTGGATTTTGGTAAAAAGGAAATGGATTTTGAATTAACTCGGGTTCAAATCTACAAGATTCAACATCAGGCTGAATCAATTCTCCTCCATTTGCCGCACAGGTAAAACAATCCAAAGGTCCACAGGCAAAATCCAAGCTCCATGTTATCAATTGCCCAGAATCATTCGCACAAATATCAGTTACAGTAAGCACCCAGGTACCATTAACAGGTTGACCAGCAATATTGAATGCGTTTAGATCACAACCAGGAGCCTGTACAGCATCTGTCTGTGTACTACTTACTCCACCACAAGGAACGGTCCAATCACCAACCAAACAAGGTCCACCCCCCCCATTACAAACATATTCTGCATTATTGGTTAATGGATTCCCAGTTCCTAATTCAATACAAACATCTAGATTATCATCGCTATTCCCACAATTACCCGGTCCTTGTTCATTACCAAGATCGGCCATCACAAAATATTCCAATCCTCCAGGAGCCTTCAATGTCACAAATAAATCTCCTACATAGGTATGATCTATAGTAAAACACACTCGCTGTAAAGGACAGGAGCCCAAATCATTAGGACCAGTAGTCTGTACATCTAGATTTGCCTCAAAGGAATCGTAATCAAAAATAGCAACAGGACAATTTGTACATTCACAGGGATCTTGTGCAGACAGATTTGCGCACAAAAAAAGAAGCGGAATGCACAGCAAGTGCATCCAATGTTTGGAGTAGCTCATAATATATCAATTATTTGTATATACCAGGGGGTTTATTCTTTAAACCATTGCAAAGTAAAAAATTATATTCTCTATTAATAAATAATTAACATTAAAAAAGACCCCTGAGTAAACACTCAGAGGTCAAAATACTTAACACCTACAATTATTCTTTAGCGAACAAGAGAAACACTACCATGGTATTGTTTAACTCGTCCATCAATAAATTCAACTTCAAATTTGTACACATAGACACCAAGACTTGCTTCCTCTCCTTTAAAAATCCCGTCCCAGCCTTCAGCAGAATCATTCGGTAAGAATTCTGAGTTTCGGAACATCAAACTCCCCCATCGGTCAAATACCTCAAAATCTCGGATCACTTGCACCTTATCTCCTCCTTGAATAAAGAAAATATCATTTTCACCATCATTATTTGCAGAGACTACATTAGGAACAAAAACGTCATAATCCTTTCGAACTAGTAATTGCATATTTTCGTAAGCACTGCAGCCTCCAGCAGTAACTTCAACACTAACATTTGTAGTAAATTCAGGGTATGCATAAACAGTGAGACAAGTATCGCAATCTACTAGATAAGAAGGGCTCCAAATAACAGACTGAATATTGCCAATAGACGTATTTACGACTGCATCTATCTGGATACTATCTCCAACCCCTATAAAACCGTTTGAAAAAATACTATAATCTAGATCTACACTTATCTCAAGTGGATCTGGGTTAACCAAGTTCACACTTTCAACACCTATACAGCCATTTAAATCTTCAACAACAACCTCATAAGTACCTGCGACTAGGTTATCAAACACAGTCTCCATAGTAAAGTCTCCTCCGTTTAATGAATAAACGTAGGGCCCTTCACCTCCGGAAGTATTATCCACCTCAACAACACCAGTTGCCTGATTATGACAGATGACATCTTCAAAATCAAGACTCAAAACAGGCGTTTCCTGATATGAATCAATAAACACAGAACCCTTGGATTCACAAAAAGTAAATTCATCAATCACTATAAGTTCATAAGAGCCTCCTGAGTCAACCTCCACAGAATAATCCTCCGAAACCAAAAAGCCTCCAAAAAGCCACTGGTAAGAATAACCACTTTGTTGAAGTGTACTTATCTCTCCAAGTGGATTTGTACAGGTCAACGGACCAGTATCCTCCATGTCAATAATTGGATTTGCATTTACCCGAACGAAAACATCAGTTGCATTGTCCAAACAGGGGTCTTCTGAGTCTACTGAATAGCGGAAATTATATAATCCCACGTTTTGGGTTTGAACGTCAAATGTTCCAGCTATAGCTGAAAAAGCGTTTCCTATGGACGGCACAACAGATTCTTCTGTCCATATACCTCCTACGTCACTACCCTGCAGCAGTTCATCTAAGGCAACCTGATCTCCACTCTCAAAACAGAATTCAAGTACACCGAGTGATATTCCGGCTTCGAGTTGATCTGACAACTGAACCTGAAGGCTATTTGTCAACACACAACCCAATGGCGCACTTCCTGTAAACTCTAATCCAAGCTGATACACCCCAGGTGCAGAATTTGTTAAATCCAACATAGAACCTGTAAGCGACGCTGCTGCATAACCAGCAGTACCTGGCTCAGATATAATATTCCAATCAACAATAACTGTATTATCTATTATTAAATCATTGAGTTCCAAGAATGCTGCACTGTTACATAAATCCCCAGGAACAAGAACATCAAGTTCTGGACAATCACAATCTTCAACAGTTAACACTATAAATACTGGAGCTGAAATACAACTAGAAACTAAAGGATCTACCTCACAAGAAAAGGTATACTGACCAGGACTTACTCCCTGAAGATCTATAATTGGAAGATTACCACTAAATGGACAACCTGTAATATCTTTCCAAATCAATGAATTAGAAGTACTTGAAATTATATAATCAGAAAGATCGATTTGAGTAGTCATGCCTGTTTCAGTGCTGTTACAAACACTAGCATCTGATTCTAACAACACCTCTTCAATTGCCTGAATATTTACTTCAAATTCAGCTAAAGAGCTATTGGTACATCCATTTTCGTTGCTTAATGACGCAACAGTAACTGTATAATTCCCTGGAATATTTAATGGTAAACTAATAAGATCTCCATCTTCTAAACAAACGTAATCCTGCTCTAAACCATTTCCAAAATCTAGTTTCACATCTGCACAATTTGCATGCTGAATACTAACCTCAGCAAGAACAGGCTCTCCAAAGCATAGATCGATACCAGGAGTAGCAAATGAGAAATTTGGTAAGGCTGTAAAACTAAACTTGACTGAGGTGCTGACAGAAACGCAAGCATCATTAAGATCTGCTAATCCCAAAAGTTCATTTCCAACCAAAGCTGTCAAATAATAGGTTGTATTTTCAATCATTCCAGGAAGAAATGATATAATATTATCAGTCTTGTGCTCAATAAGGCCGGACATTAGGTCCAGACTATTTGGAGCAACTGTCGTAATTATATAAGACAAAACATCATTATCATCTAGCACCAAACCTGTAGGATCTGGAAGGTCTAAAGTTTCATCAACACAAAGTAAATAGGTAGTATCAGCAAATTGACCAACATCCGAAATACATGGACATGTATGAGTTCCTTCAACAACAACAGGGCCACAACCTTTTGCGTCAAAGATCTCAACCGAATAACCCGATGCACTAGGAATAAAATCAGAGGTAAATACCTGTCCAGACCATGTACCAGAAATTCCATTAATCGTATAAGGTGAACTCCCCGCAAGCATTTCTATACTTAGATGATAATTCTCTGAACTTCCATCACAAACATATTCAACAATAGAAGATGCCGTGGGCTCTTCATTAAACTGAATAAGCACTGTATCAGATCCAATACAACCAGATATGTCCTCTTCCAAAATAAACGAGTAAACACCTGGAATAGAAACATTAATAGTAGGATTTTCAATTCCAACATTACTAAAAACAACATTTCCAGGACCATCTGCATCCCAAGACAACAAACCCGTTCCAACTGTAGCGGAAAGATTATAATCCAAACCACAAACTTCATCATCAGTTCCTGCATCAGGATTAGGAAGTGCTTGAACAAATACAGATTCACATAACCAGGGTCCAAAGCCACAAGAGTTTTCAACTCGGATACAAACCTCACAATCTCCTGCATTTAGCCATTCTACATCTACATTCGATGAAATTGGATCAGATATAATTGACCCACAAGCATCTGGGATAGACCATTCTACGCTTATTATATTAGTTGATGCAATCGTATAAGAATAGGATTGAACTTCGTTTATACATGAAAACAGGGAACCTTGGATATCCGGCACAGGCGGAGCATCACCTAAAACAACATCGTAACAAGTTTGCATAGAGCTACCACAGCCATTTTCAGTGACTAAACAAACCTGACCGACTCCGGATTGCTCCCAAGATACTTCCGCACACAAATCAGTAGTACTACCGATGATAGTTCCTCCGACTACAGTCCAACTATACAAGGAGGCATCACTTGATGTGCCACAATAAATATCAATGATAGCAACACAACTTGTATCTGCTCCATTGATTACAGGATCTCCTGGAATCGTTCCACCAGTAACATCAAAACAATACAAGGGACTGTCAGAACAATCCCCAGATCCGTATACACAAACCTCACCACCTGTTGGGCAGCCAGTCCAATCTATTTCTACAGATGCTGAACCTTGACCACTTAAAATCAGACCACAGGTACTAGACCAAACAAATGAATTAATCAGAGTATCTGGATTCTCAACCGTATAATCAACGATACTCCCATCACAGACAATATCAGCTCCGATTACATTTATACTATCAACTTCAGGTAACACATATACCTCCAAACAAGCGGAGGAATCCACATTACAAGTTCCATACATATCTAAACAAATACTGCCCACACCTGAGTCAGTCCATAAAACATCAATCTCATTACTTCCTTGCCCAGAAAGAAGATCGCCTCCTAGCACAAACCATTGGTAATTAATTGCATCTGCATTTAAAGGCACTTGGTAAGTTTCCGTATTGCCTAAACAGAGTGTTTGATTACCGGTAATATTACCTGCAATTACATCTGCTATCTGAAAAGCTTCAGCACATGTACTTGCCCCAAAACCACAAACACCTTCTGAGGTCACACAAACACCAATTGAATCACAAGTTTCATTCATTAAAAGTAAAAGGGTATCAACTCCATTGCCACCTACGACCGATGCACAAGCCGGAATATCCCAGCTAAATCCAGTATTCAAAGGATCGAATGCCTGAGCTGTAAACATCAAGGTATCCAAATCGCAAAATGAAGACGGG
>Ga0206130_10002933_pt1 | contig 23056 bp, 23 predicted proteins | sample Helgoland_Spring_9_FD_148637 | JGI IMG/M metagenome (GOLD analysis project Ga0206130, IMG submission 148637) | Pelagic subsurface seawater microbial communities from Kabeltonne, Helgoland, North Sea - Helgoland_Spring_Bloom_20160512_1 | ecosystem: Environmental > Aquatic > Marine > Epipelagic ... | reverse complement strand
TGTTTAGAAGGTTTAATATCTTCTGTTGTAAGTGTGCCGTCAATCCCAATTTCTCTTGTCTGCTGCTCTTTAGTTATTGTAGTGGAAACAACCTCTTCAAACCGTTTTCGGAAAGCTTCCACATTTTCAACTTTTAAGGAAAGTCCTGCAGCATATTTGTGTCCTCCAAACTGTTCTAATAAATCGGAACATTGGTCTATGGCATCATGGACGTCAAATCCCTTAACCGAGCGAGCAGAACCAGTTGCCATGCCATCATTTCCGCAAAGAACAATGGTTGGTTTGTAGTATGACTCAATTAACCTAGAAGCTACTATTCCAACAACTCCTTTATGCCATTCTTTTTGAAAAACGACAGTAGATTTTTTTGATTCATCCTCTTCACTAACCATTTTAAGAGCTTCTTCGGTTATCGCAGCGTCAAGTTCTCTCCTTTCATCATTATATGCGTTAATGGTTTCTGACCATTCTTTAGAACTGACTTCATCTTTGGATAAAAGTAATTCTACCGCTTTTGTTGCAGAAGCTATCCTTCCTGCGGCGTTTATTCTTGGCGCCAATTTAAAAACCAGATCAGTAATGGTTAGGTCAATTTTTTTGCTCCCTAATTCTAAGATTGTTGCAATTCCTATTCTTGGGTTTTTATTAACTCTTTTTAACCCATGATAGGCTAATATTCTATTTTCTCCTGTTATTGGAACAATGTCCGCGGCAATCGCAATTGCAACTAAGTCTAGTAGTTCTTTCCAGGTTTCTTCGTCTTCGTCTCTAGTGATGGCAATAGCTTGTGCTAATTTCAATCCAATACCACAGCCGCATAATTCGTCATAAGGGTATGAGCATGTTGTTTTTTTTGGGTTTAATATTGCCAATGCTTCTGGAATTACCTTACCGGGTCGGTGGTGATCACAAATGATGAAATCAATTCCATATTCGTTTGCTTTCTCAACTTTATCCACGGCTTTAATCCCGCAATCTAAAGCTATGATTAGGTCAGTTTTCTTTTCATGCGCATATTCAATACTCTTCAACGAAACGCCATAACCTTCAGTGTATCTGTCAGGTTGATAAAACTCAATGTTGTCTGTAAAACGATTCAAAAAAGAATACATCAACGCTACAGAGGTAGTTCCATCTACATCGTAATCTCCATAGATGAGAATACGTTGACTTTTGGTTAATGCTTCATTGACACGGTCAACAGCCTTTTGCATATCCTCCATTAAGAATGGATCATGCAATGATTCTATTGAAGGTCGAAAGAAGTTCTTAGCTGCATCAAAAGTAGTAATGCCTCTTTCTATAAGCAATTTTGCAATGATTTCAGGTATTACTAATTCCTTTTTCAATTGAGCAATTTGCTCCTTGTTTCCATCTTCTTTTATCTTCCAGCGCATATAAGGGGTTTGTTTATGTAACAAATTGAACCTTTTCGCATATAAAGGTAATTATTAGTACCTGGGTATGCTAAAACAATTAAAAACTTTGTCTATTTTCGAACCAATGAAGGTTACAATTACAATATTACTGGTTTTGCACGTATTTTTATTACGTGCCCAAGAAGAGGTGACCTCATTTTATTTTTCTGAGCCGCAGCCTAGTTCAAGTAATCCATTAGAGAAATTTGATGATGACATTTGCGGACGTTACCTTTATGAAGAAGATACCTTAACAAGTTTGGTTATTACTCCCGATAGCATATATGCGCACTTTGGAACTTTTACATATTTGTCCTCAAAAGAAATCGAAGCGTCCGATAAATTCAGTTTAAAGAATGATTTGTTATTTGGGATTAAAGATGGGCAAGGAATTCCATATACAGAGAGAAATGATACAATTTTCACCTATATTACTCAAGATGATTTGCTTTTTAAACCAACAAAGAACCATAAATTAAATAAAAGTGGAGATAAATTTTACATAAATACCAAAGAAGATAATGGGTATTATTCAACGGAAGTTTTTTCATTAGAGGAAAAAAAGTTAATTGTTTATTCCATTGATCATGAACAGGTTTTGGAGGAAATTTTGCAGTTTAAGTCCACTAGGACTCAGCAGGTGGAGGGTTTTAAAACTTATCTCTCGGCTCCAACCAAGAGTGAATTCATTTCCTTTGTTGAGAATAATGGCTTTAGGGATAAAACAGTTTATCTAGATTCGGAGAAACCGTAAATTACTTGTCATTTTGTCTAAACTCAACTATCTTCGCTATATGAGTGAAGAGACGGAAGCGTTAATACAAGCTATTCAATTAGAAAAAGAAAATCTTCTTAACTTAATTTTAGAAAAGTTAGGTTATGTTGAAGTAGATGAAGATTTATTCCAAGACTTATTGCAAATGATAGAAACTGCTGATGCTAAAAGATTTAAATATTCAAAAGCACTTGAAGGGCAGCAAGTTGTTGAAAAAGTTCTTAAAGATAGATTGGTTTGATTTTTAGAAAGTTAAGAGAAGATGAGTTGGAAGAGCTCAAAGAAGAGTTTGTTCAGTATTTGGTAGCAAATGGTGTTGACGCTGAGCTATGGGAGCAAATTAAAAAGGATGAACCTGAAAAATCTGATCTTTTTGTTCAGCAATTTAGTGACGTGGTTCTTCAGAAATCATTAGAAAAGATTCAATATTTAGAACATCGTACTTCTTCAGATGTAAAACTGTTTTATTGCGGAAAAGAGAGCATTGATTTAATTGCGTTAAAATCTTCTGTTGTTGATTTAACGAATATGGCAGAATTTAATGCCGAAGATTTTAAGAATATTGAAGTTTTCAAAGCAACTAAGTCTTACAGTAAAAACAGGGAAGTTGAACTTTTTGAAATGACGGAGAAAGGTTGTAAAATTGCAACTCATACGCTTTATGATTTGCTAAAACAGATGGTTTAAAAGCAAAAGTTAAAATTCATTTTTTTATATTAACAAACTTCTAATTATATTCGCGGTTTGAAAAGCGGAAAATAAATTAGATTATGAGATTAGGGCAACTAGCAAGAGAATTAAAAATTAAGCCATCAGAGATAGTAAAGTTTCTGAAGGAAGAAGCTAAAGTTGAAATTGAAAATGGCCCAAATACAAGGTTGGAAGATGATTACGTGTCTTTGGTTACTGACAAATTTGCTTCTGTAGTAGTCGAAGATGTGAAGGAAACTGTTCAGGTAAAGGAAGAAAAACCTGTTGAGAAAAAAGTTGAAATACCGACATCTAAAAAGCCTTTAACAAAAGAATCGAGAATTTCTGATGAGGATGAAGTGTTTCCAGATCCTAAAACAATTGCTGTAGATCCGAATGCAGAATTAATTAAAGCAAGGAAACCCAACTTTCAAGAGTTTAAGGTTGTAGATAAAATAGATTTACCTGAAACGAATGCCAAAACAGTAATAGAGGTCGATGGTGTAATGTTAAGCCCAGAAGAGGTCGAGCAAAGGGAAGCCAAGGAAAAAGAGGAGAGAGAGGCAGCAATTCAAGCTGAAAGAGATAGAAAAGCGGAGATTAAAGCTGAAAAGGATAAGGAAAGAGCTCTTGCTGAAGAAAAAAGATTAGAAAAGTTAGCAGTTGATAAGGAGAGAAAAAGAAAAAGAGAAGAAGAAGCTGAAAAGAAAATAAAAGCAGCAAAAGCGGAAAAAATAAAAGCAGAACGTACTGCATTTTACAAAACCCACCACGCTACTAAAGTTCAGAAATCTGTTAAAAAGTCGAAAAATAAAGTTGTTGCTGAAAAAGTCGATTCAGAAGAAAAAGTTATTCAGGAAGAACCGAAGACAGGTCTTGCTAAATTATGGCAATGGTTTAATACCTAGTTGTTTTTTCTTGATTCTAATAAGATTAGCCGTTAACTAGTTTTCGGCATTCGTTTTTCCAAAACTGTCCCATCCTTGTGCTGTTAAAGGCATAACAGATCCTCCTGTAGAAATAAAGTTAGTTCCACTTTCTTTATTCGTCATGTGTCCAATAACGGTCAGATTAGGATTACCTTTAATTTTATCGTAATCAGCTTGAGGAACAGTAAATAGTAATTCATAATCTTCCCCCCCGTTTAATGCGCAAACTGTTGGATCGAGATTGAAATCTCTAGCCGTTTGGTAGGTTTGTGGGTCAATTGGAAGTTTCTCTTCATATAAGCTGCATCCCGTTTCAGAAGCTTTGCATAAATGTTTTACCTCAGAAGCTAATCCATCCGAAACATCAATCATACTTGATGGTGTTAATTCCATTTTTATCAATAGCTCAATAATATCTTTTCTTGCTTCAGGTTTTAGTTGACGACCAAGTATATAATCGTTTCCATCTAAATCGGGTTGGATAGTGGGAGATGACTTCCAAACTTCTTTTTCTCGCTGAAGAAGCATTAGTCCAACGTATGCCCCTCCTAAATCTCCTGAAACCACAATTAAATCACCGTCTTTTGCTCCAGATCTGAAAACTGCTTTGTCTTTTTCGATTTCTCCTATTGCAGTAACACTAATCACAAGTCCCGATAGGCTTGAGGTTGTATCACCTCCAACTAAATCTAATCCGTAATAGTTACAAGCTAATTCCATTCCTTCGTAAATTTCTTCGATTGCCTCAACAGAATATTTACTTGATATGGCAATCGAAACTGTTACTTGACGAGGCTGCGCGTTCATCGCATATATATCACTTATATTAACTACGATTGACTTATATCCCAGATGCTTGAGAGGGGTGAAAATCATATCGAAATGAATTCCCTCAACTAACATGTCTGTGGTTACAACGATATCTCTATCACCATAGTTTAAGATAGCAGCGTCATCACCAATCCCCTTTTTGGTAGATGAATTGTTGATTTTTATCTTATCAGTAAGATGACTAATTAATCCAAACTCTCCCAAATCATTAAGTTCTGTTCTTTTTTCGTTTTCCTGCATGGCTGCAAAAGTAGAAAAACAAATTTTAAGAATTCAAATTTTGTAGAGTGTTTAACTCATCCGTTAATTGCTTAAACTCCTCTTCATCTTTAAAATAATGACGATTATGAGCTTTTTAGACCAATAAAAAGATTAAATTTGTAGTTGCATATAAGCTTATTTGTAATTAATCTAAATAAGAAAATGATAGAAGTAACCGATTTAGCAAAAAATACTGCCAACAGAATGATGAGTGAAGAAGGAAAAGACAACTTTTTTATTCGTGTAGGTGTTGAAGGTGGAGGGTGTTCAGGTCTTATGTATCAACTTACTTTTGATAGTGATATTAAAGAAACAGATAAGGAGTTTGAAAGCAACGGGGTAAAAGTGGTTGTCGATAAGAAAAGCTTTTTGTATTTGGTTGGCACTACGCTAGACTATTCAGGAGGTTTGAATGGTAAGGGTTTTATTTTTAAAAATCCAAACGCAGAAAGAACCTGTGGTTGCGGAGAGAGTTTTTCACTTTAATATAAGAAGATGGCGTATAGTGAAGATGACTTAAAACAGGACTTAGTAGATCAAGAATATGAATTTGGTTTTACCACAGATGTTGATTCCGAAAAAATCCCAAAAGGATTAACGGAAGAAACCGTTCGTATAATATCATTGAAGAAAGAAGAGCCTGAGTGGCTTTTAGAGTATAGGTTAAATGCTTTTAGAGTGTTTAAAGAGATGACTGAACCTGATTGGGCGCACGTTACCTACGAAAAACCAAATCTTCAAGATATAGTGTTTTATTCTGCTCCTAAACCTAAAAAGGAATTGGCGAGTTTGGACGAGGTGGATCCAGAGATTTTAAAAACAATGGAGCGCTTGGGGATTTCTTTGGAAGAACAAAAGAAGCTAACAGGTGTAGCTGTCGATTTTGTTATGGATTCGGTTTCAGTAGCAACTTCATTCAAGGAAAAACTGGGTGAGCTAGGTGTTATTTTCTGCTCATTTAGTGAGGCAGTTAAAGAACACCCGGAATTAGTAAAGAAATACTTAGGGACAGTTGTTCCTTCCACAGATAATTATTATGCTGCATTAAATTCTGCCGTATTTTCAGATGGTTCATTTTGTTACATTCCAAAAGGGACGAAATGTCCGATGGAATTGTCTACATATTTCAGAATAAATGAATCAGGAACAGGTCAGTTCGAAAGAACACTATTAATTGCCGATGAAGGCAGTTACGTTAGTTACTTGGAAGGCTGTACGGCCCCTCAAAGAGATGAAAATCAATTGCACGCAGCTGTTGTGGAATTGATAGCATTAGATGATGCCGAAATAAAATATTCAACAGTTCAAAACTGGTACCCTGGTGATAAAAATGGATTAGGTGGAGTTTTTAACTTTGTGACTAAAAGAGGTGTTTGCCAACGAAATGCAAAGATTTCTTGGACACAAGTAGAAACAGGTTCTGCTATAACCTGGAAGTATCCATCTTGTATTTTGAAAGGAGATAACTCGGTTGGAGAATTTTATTCAGTAGCAGTTACAAATAATCACCAAATGGCTGATACAGGCACTAAAATGCTACATATTGGTAAAAATACTAAGAGTACAATTATATCTAAAGGGATTTCTGCAGGTATGAGTCATAACTCTTATAGAGGTTTAGTTAAAATTGGGAAAGGAGCCGATAATGCACGTAATTTTTCACAATGTGATTCACTTCTAATGACAGATACATGTGGAGCACATACATACCCATATATCGAATGCGAAAACTCATCAGCTCACTTGGAACATGAAGCTACTACAAGTAAAATTGGAGAAGATCAGAAGTTTTATTGTATGCAAAGAGGTATTGGAGAGGAAAAAGCAATTAGCTTAATTGTAAACGGATACGCAAAGGAAGTGTTAAATAAACTACCCATGGAATTTGCCGTTGAAGCTCAAAAATTATTAGAAATTAGCTTGGAAGGAAGTGTAGGTTAGGCGCCCTACAAAAAGATTAAAAAAAAGAAACGAATTAAGATCATAGATTAAAGCAGAAGTCCAAAAAAAAGGAATCGAATGTCCTATCTAGTGTCTTAAAATCTAAAATAAAGATGTTAAAAGTTAAAAATTTACATGCCTCGGTTGGCGATAAGGAGATCTTAAAAGGATTGAATATAGAGGTTAAAGCAGGCGAAATACACGCGGTAATGGGGCCTAACGGTTCTGGAAAAAGTACGTTATCTGCTGTTTTAGCAGGTCGTGATGAATATGAAGTTACTGCTGGTGAGGTAGACTATTTAGGTAAAGAACTATTAGAGCTTAATCCAGAAGAAAGGTCTTGGGAAGGAGTGTTTTTGGCTTTTCAATACCCGGTTGAAATACCCGGGGTAAGTAATATTAATTTTCTAAAAACAGCAATTAACGAGCGTCGAAAATATTTTGAGCAAGACCCAATTCCTGCAAAAGCTTTTCTTAAAATGGTAAAAGAGAAGTCAGCGTTAGTAGAGTTGAGTGATAAATTGAAAAATCGTTCCGTTAATGTAGGGTTTTCTGGAGGAGAGAAAAAACGGAATGAAATTTTTCAAATGGCAATGTTAGAACCAAAATTGTCAATCTTAGATGAAACAGATTCTGGACTTGATATTGATGCTTTAAGAATAGTTGCACATGGTGTAAATACATTGAAGAGTAAGGATAATGCTACAATTGTTATAACGCACTACCAAAGGTTGTTGGATTATATTGTTCCTGATTTTGTACATGTTTTATATGATGGAAGAATTATTAAAACAGGAGGGAAAGAGTTAGCTCTAGAGTTAGAAGAGAAGGGGTACGACTGGTTGACTAAAAAGGAAGCGTAGATGTCAGTTTTGAAAGAAAATAATTTACTGAGTTCACTTTCTCAAATGGGGGTTGGATTAGGTGCTAAAAATCAAGCTTTCGAATTATTGAAAGGATTGGAATTCCCTACTCGTAAAACAGAGGATTGGCGGTATACTTCCGTTAAGAAGATATTAAAAAAGAAATATGTTCAATTTAATGAGGCGGAAAAAGTAGGTCTTTCGGATCAAATAGTGCCGTCTTTAGATGCTTATAATATTGTGCTGGTAAATGGTGTTTATTCTGCGGAATTGTCAGATGTGAATTTTCCTGATGAGATTGTAGTGGATACTTTTCCAAAAGCACTGGAAGAACATATCTCTTTGATTCATAGTACGTTTAATGGAATTGCAAAGAATAATGAAGAGGTTTTCACAGCGTTAAATACAAGCTACTTCCATGAAGGTGTTTTTATTCATATTCCTAAGAAAGTTAAGCTGGAAAAATCGATTCATATTATTCATGTAAACACAAAAAGTAATACGGTAAGCAATGTCCGCTTACTTATCGTTGCTGATGAATTTTCAGAGGTTGGTGTGGTGCAGTCGTTTGCGTCTATAAATGCTATGGAGTGCTTAACAAATAGTGTGACTGAAGTTTTTGTAAAAGAAAATGCTAAGGTAGTTATAGATAAAGTTCAATCGGAAGAGCCTAAAAATAACCTAATTTCTACGGTTCAGGTCAATCAAAAAGCTAACAGTACTTTCAAAATAAATACGGCTATAATTTCTGGCGATTTTGTTAGGAATGGAATTAATATCGATGTTGATGGTGAAAACTGTACTTCTGAAATGAATGGGTTGTACATGCAAAAAGGAATTCAACACGTTGACAATCATACTAAAATTAGTCATTTGAAACCTAATTGCACATCTTTCGAATTATACAAAGGTGTATTAAGAGATAAATCAACAGGAGTCTTTAATGGGAAGGTAATTGTTGCAGTAGATGCCCAAAAGATTGAAGCTTATCAACAGAATAAAAATATTATACTGTCTAGAGAAGCTACTATGAATGCAAAACCTGAACTTGAAATATTTGCGGATGATGTAAAGTGCAGTCATGGCACTACCACCGGTCAATTTGATGAAGAGGCCATATTTTATTTGCAAACTAGAGGTATAAGCAAGGAATCAGCTAAAAAGCTATTAATAGAGGCATTTGCCGATGAGGTAATAGATAAAGTGGATTCCGAGGAATTGAGAATATGGATCAAAGAAAAGTTGGATTAAGACTGTAAATGATGTTATTTTTCTTTGAGCATTGTGGCTGATTATCTGGGAAAATAGCAGAGCATATCTATTCGTTTTCACTCTGAAGGGTAAGCAATAAAGAAAGCAAAAAAAGCCCTCGATACCAAAGTATTAAAGGGCCTTTTCACAACAAACGCATTATTCAATTTTGTTATCTCTTATTTTTTGTCCGGTTTTATCTGAGTTTAAGTATTTGACCTTGTTGTAATATTGTTCCTAGTTCAAGTTTGTTTTTTTTATAAATGGATTTTAGCTTGATTCCATATAGCTGTGAAATGTCTTGTAAGGTTTCGTTTTCCTTTACTTTATGCGATTCAACTTTGGCTTTCTTCCTTTTCGGTTGTAGGTAGATCATGTCACCTTCTTTGATGAAGTTATTGTCAGATAAATCATTGTACTTATAGATTTGTCCTAAATGCATTCCAAATTCCTTTGATATTTTGTAAAAGGTATCTTCTGATTTTACTTTAATGTACTTAATGTTATTGTTATGAATATAAATGGAATGCTTCTTTGCTATTGGTTTTGTTAGGTTAGCTAGTAAAAAAGTATTGTTGGTCTTTGAGGTGTTTTTTGACGCTAGTATCATATTATCGTATTGTTGCAAGTTATTTTTTTCGATAAGTGCTATCAATAAACTCGAGTATTTTGGGTTAGTTGCATACCCTGCTGTTTTTAAACCTTTAGCCCATCCTTTATAATCGTTAGGTTTTAAGTCAAAAAGAAATGAATAACGCCCTCTTTTAGAAAGAAATTCAGAATGATCTTTAAAGGATTGTCGGGCACTGCTGTATTTCCTGAAACACTCATTTTTCTTGTCATCATCTATACGAATGGTTTTACCTGCCCAAGTGTGACATTTAATACCAAAATGATTGTTTCCGTGCTTTGCTAGGTGAGAATTTCCATCGCCACTTTCTAAGATTCCTTGAGCTAAAGTTATACTTGCTGGTATTCCATATGTAGCCATTTGACTAATAGCTTCGTCCTTCCAAGTGTCAATATATTGACTTCTTGAAATTCTGTCATCAGCAGCTCCTGCTAAATTAAAGTAGGTAATTGCTAGTATTAAAAGTATTTGTTTGTTTGTTGTCATGTTTTCCTTCTTAGATCGAAAGCACAACAGTCTACGTAGGTTATTAATAATGGTTACGATAAGCTTTAATAAACTAAAGCGTTTTTTTTATCTAAGTTATTAATAGATTCTAGTGCAGATAAATATGCATTAAATGGTTCCTTGTCTGCATTCCAGATAGCTCCCAGAAGTGCTACACCTTCAAATCCTAAGTCATTCAAATCTTTAAATTTCGATTCATCAATTCCGCCTAATGCGTAGACTTTATTATTTGTAGTCGCTAACGCTTTTTTAATATGGCGTTCGCTGAATATTCCGCTATGAGATCTTTTGGATATGGTTTCGAACATTGGGCTTAAAAATACATATGCATACCGATCGATATTTTCTTGTAATTTATAAATTTTATGACAAGACCTTGTGATTAAAATATTGCCGAATCTAAGTCTAAAACTTAAGTACTTTAATTTGGTGTTATAACTTTTGTCCCTATGTAATTTACTAAAGTGCACACCCTTTAAATTGAATTTTTTTGCCAATTTGTGATGAGAATGAATGACAATTCTATTGTGATATTCTGAAGGTATTAACTCTAGGTATTCTACAAGGTCTTTTAAAGAGGAATTTGGCTTTCTCAAATGTAGAGTTTCTAGACCGTGTTCAAACATTCTTACAACTTGCTTAGGTTCAGAGTGAATATTACTATGGCTTGAAAAAACAACTAACTTCATTTATTTACAGTTCTTAATAGAGAAATTTCTAGAGCTAAGGTGGGTTTTTTTTCAATCGCATTACCAATAACAATGATGTCAGCTCCACTATTCCATGCAGCAATAGCTTGTTCTTTATTTCGGATTCCTCCACCAATTATTAAGGGGGTATTAACTGTTTTTCGAACACCCTTAATCATTTCTTTAGAAATTGGCGTTTGAGCTCCAGAACCACCATCCATGTAGATGAACTTCAGTCCAAGCTGTTCGCCAGCTAATGCAGTTGCGATTGCTATGTCAGGTTTATTGTAGGGGATAGGCTGCGTGTTGCTCATATATTGCGCAGAAGTGGCTGGACCGCTTTCAATTAGCATATAGCCGGTTGGAATAACTTCAAGGTTTGCATTTTTAATGTCAAATGCAGAAACAACATGCTGGCCTATTAAAAGTTCAGCATTTCGTCCAGAGATTAAAGAAAGTAATAGAATGGCATCCGCATTGGCTGAAACTTGTTTGTTGTTTCCTGGAAAGAGAATAACAGGAGCAATTTTTAAGCTGGATAGTTCATTAATTACCAACTCAAAATTACCGTTATTGATTAAACTTCCGCCGATTAGAATTATATCTGGCAAGGCTAATTTGAGATTGTAAATTAACTCTTGTAAATCTTTAGGCGCATCATATTTATCAGGATCTACCAAAATAGCAAACATTTTTTCTTTCGCTTGGCATCTGTTTAATATGGAGTTGAATGCATTCAAAGGTCTAGGTATTATCAAAAGTGTAAACTAAGCAATAATTTTCGATAAAATGTACTTTCAGTTTATAATCTTTTCGAAATTCAGGATGAATAATTTTCCCAATAAGTATATTTTCTTGATTTGACCTTTCAATTACCATGTGTTCTTTAAAGAATATATTTGGGTCACCATTGATTTTATAAAGCGTTTCTTTTGCACACCATATAACAGTCAAATCCTTCTCTTCTTCACTTTGAAAATAAAAGTCATTTTCATTAATGAACTTACTTTTTACTCGAATTACTTTGGGTGTGATTTCCTGTATGTCAATTCCGCAAGGATTCATACTTTTAATTATGCCAACAATTCTCTTGTCATGCGTGATTGATATTTCTGATGAATTGCTTATTGGATGGGGTTTTCCATTAGGGTTATAGAGTGTTTTCCAATTGCCAAACTCTAATTTTAATAAGCGTCTTGAAGCTAAAAATTGTTGTTTTCTGGATTCGCTTTGAAAGTTCTGAATGACTGTATTTATTTCAGCGTCATTTTCAAATAAATCAATTAATTCAGTCCAAGATTCAGTAATTTCCCAAAGCTTTACATTGTTCTGTATTGAAATATCTTTGTTTAGAATTGGCATGTTTTATGGAAATATAGATTGAAGGTAAAATTTATTTATTTATTTTAGGCAGAATTATTATAAATCATAAAAAAGAAGCAGAATGAAATGGAGTTTGATACTAATGTGCAGTGTTATTTCAAGTAGTTTATTTGCTCAACATTTGTATAAGATAAGGGTGGAAAGAAAAGAAGGGTTTATTAATAAAACGGGCGCTATTGTAATTCCTAATACTTTTGATAAGGTATTTAGCTTTGAAGAAGATTTAGCAAAGATTAAAAATGGATCTAGATATGGGTTCATCAATAAATCAGGTAAAACAGTAGTTCCAGTTCAATATTCTAAGGTTAGTGGATTTAGCGAAGGCTTGTCCGCTGTTAAAAATGACGGAAAATGGTTTTATATAGATAAAACAGGAGCTAAGAAAATTGACGTTGTGTGTAATTTTGCCTATCCATTTCATGAAGGATTGGCTAGAATTCAGGTTGGGACCCTTTTTGGGTTTATCAATAAATCCGGTATAATTGTAATCAAACCACAATTTGAAGGTGCATATGATTTTTCTGAAGGAAAAGCAAGAGTGAAAAAAGATGATAAATGGGGGTTTATTGATTTAAAAGGGATGCTTGTTATTAAACCTACATATGATTTCGTTCGAGATTTTAGTGAAGGATTAGCTGTTTTTAGAGTTGGTAATGAAAGAACGGGTAAATGGGGATTCATTGATAACGCGGGCAAGGTTATCGTTAAAGCTCAATTTGATAAAGTATTTCCTTTTCGGGAAGGAAGAGCTTTAGTCAGGGTTGGAGATTTTAAAAGTGGAAAGTTTGGCTATGTCGATAAGACGGGGAAAATTGTTGTCAAACCTCAATTCGACAGCGCATACCACTTTAGTGATGGTTTAGCGAATGTAGCTATTGGTTTAGGGAGTGATAGAAAATGGGGGTATGTTGATGCTTCAGGAAAGGTGGTTGTTGCTAAACAATTTTCAAAACCTTCTGATTTCATGAATGGATTAGCATTGGTTAGAATAGGAGATGTTAAAACAGGTACAGAAGGCTATATTGACAAGACAGGGAAGTTTGTTTGGAAGAAATAATTTTATTCCTTTGCAGTATTTGAATACTCGGTAATTTTCTATTTAATATACTAACGATGCAATAAATCATACAAATTTTGAAAAATAAAGTGAACGAAAATATTGGAGAAGATCATTTGCTGACATCGATTGATACACCTTTGGTTAAAGATGCATTTGCTATATCAGATGTGGAAAAAATTGAAATTATCAAAGGTCATTTTGAGAAAATAATGGAAACATTAGGACTCGATTTAAAGGATGATAGTCTGGCGGGGTCGCCAGAAAGGGTTGCTAAAATGTATGTTTCTGAGATATTTAGTGGTTTAAACCCATTAAATGAACCTAAAGTGTCTTTGTTTGAAAATAGCTATAAATACAGCGGTATGTTAGTTGAAAAGAACATCGAACTGTATTCTTTGTGTGAACATCATTTTGTGCCAATTGTTGGTAAAGTCCATGTTGCATATTTTGCAAATGACAATGTAATTGGCTTATCTAAAATAAATAGAATAGTTCAGCATTTTGCCAAGAGACCGCAGGTTCAAGAGCGATTAACTGTTCAAATTGTTGAAAAACTAAAAGAAGTTCTTAAGACTGATGATTTGGCATGTGTTATCGACGCAAAGCATCTATGTGTAAGTATGCGAGGGGTTAAAGATACAAAAAGCAGTACCATTACTTCACGCTATTCTGGTATTTTTAATCAGAATGATAATAAAACAGAATTTCTAAAACATATTAGTTTAGATTCTAAGATAGATGTGTAATGAGCAAGATTGAAGAAAACGAAATATTTATTTATAATTCATTAAAAGGATTAAAAGAAAAGTTTGAACCATTAAACGCACCAAATTTGGGGATTTATGTTTGTGGGCCAACTGTATATAGCTATGTTCACTTGGGCAATTGCAGAACTTTTCTGTCATTTGATACCATAGTTAGATATTTTAAATTTCTAGGGTATAATGTTCGTTACGTAAGAAACATTACTGATGCAGGGCATTTAGAAAACGATTCGGACCAAGGAGAAGATAAAATATCAAAGAAAGCTCGACTAGAGCAGGTTGAACCGATGGAGATAGTTCAGAAATATACAATAGATTTTCGTAATGTAATGCAAAGCTTTAATGCGCTGCCTCCGAGTATCGAGCCAACTGCCACTGGTCACATTGTTGAGCAAATTGAAATGGTTCAAACAATTTTAGATAAAGGGTTGGCTTATGAGTCAAACGGGTCTATATACTTTGATGTCCTCAAGTACAGAGAAGAAGGGGGAGATTATGGAGAGTTGTCCGGTAGAGATGTCGATGAGTTATTGTCAGGGACAAGAGAATTAGAAGGTCAAGTAGAAAAAAAGAATTCGTTTGATTTTGCACTATGGAAAAAAGCATCACCAGAGCATATAATGAGATGGCCTTCCCCATGGAGCGTTGGTTTCCCAGGTTGGCATTTAGAATGTGCGGTTATGGGAACGAAATATCTTGGAGAGCAATTCGATATACATGGAGGTGGAATGGATTTAAAATTTCCCCATCATGAATGTGAAATTGCACAAGGGAAAGCAGCGAATGGGAAAGCTCCGGTTAACTATTGGATGCACGGTAATATGCTTACGCTCAATGGTCAGAGAATGAGTAAAACTACAGGTAACACATTATTGCCAGCAGAATTGTTTTTTGGAGATAATGAATTATTAGATAAAGCATACTCGCCTGCAGTGGTTCGTTTTTTTATGCAACAAGCGCATTACAGAAGTATATTGGATTTTTCGAGTGCTGCGCTAAGCGCTTCTGAAAAAGGATTTAATAAATTAATGGCTGCGTTAAAGTTGCTAGGCGGTTTTGAATATAAAGCAGCAGTTTTAGATGAAAATGAAGATTCAAAAGTTAATACGCTTTGCCAGATGTGCTACAAGCATATGAACGACGATTTTAATTCGCCCAAAACTATTGCAACACTCTTTGAATTAGTGTCAAAAATAAATACGTATTCTACTAATAAATCAATTGGTAAAATATCGGAGAAAACGTTTAAATATTTAAAAGCTACATTTGAAGGTTTCGTTATTGATGTGTTTGGGTTGCTACCGCTCATGGAAAATGATTCTGATAAACTGGATGGAACCGTTAACTTGTTGGTTCAAATGAGAGACAATGCTAAACAAAATAAAGATTACGCTTTGTCAGATAAAATTAGAGACAATCTAAGTGAAATAGGGATACAATTAAAAGATAGTAAAGAAGGAACAACTTATTTAATAAAATAAAAGATGAATAAAGTGATAAAATCAGGAATAACGAGTGTGTTAGTTGCGGCTAGTTTGTTGACGTTTGCGCAAGAAGATACGTTTTCGAATAAAGAAGGTAGTGAATATAAATTCACTATGATTAAAGACATGGAAGCAACAGAAGTTCAGAATCAAGGTCGAACTGGAACGTGTTGGAGTTTTTCATCACTTTCATTTTTTGAATCTGAGCTAATAAGAAAAGGAAAAGGAAAGCATAACCTTTCTGAAATGTATATTGTAAGGAACGCCTACATCGGGAAAGCTGAAAATTTCTTAAGAATGTATGGTACTTTTACTTTTGGAGCTGGTGGAGCATTTCATGATATTCCTTGGGTTATAGAAAGATTTGGAATTGTTCCGGAATCAGTATACAGTGGATTGCAATACGGTATGGATTCTCATTTGCATTCAGAAATGGAAAATATTCTTTCAGCAATGATGAAAGAATTAGCTAAAAAACCACAACGAGGTACTTTAACTCCTGTTTGGAAAAATGCTTTTACGGGCGTCGTAGATGCTTATTTAGGAGACATACCGGATAATACAGAAGACTTTAAATTTACGCATGAAGGAAAAGAATACACTCCAAAATCTTATGCGGATGAATTAGAACTAAATATGGATGAGTATATCTCAGTTACTTCATATACGCATCATCCTTTCTACAAGCCGTTTGTTCTTGAGGTTCAAGATAACTGGGCTTTGAAATCTTGTTACAATGTTCCTTTGGATGAATTCATGGGGGTAATGGAAAGTGCAATTATGAATGGATATACTTTTGCATGGGGTGCAGATGTTTCTGAAAAAGGATTTTCTCCTGCTGATGGACTTTGTATTTTACCAGAAGATGAAACAACTATTCAAAAGAAAGGAAAAGATGCAAAATATTTTAACGAAGTGGGAGCTGAGAAAATTAGTAATGCATTTGTTCAGCCAGTTAAAGAAAGAGACGTTTCGCAAGAAGAACGTCAAATTGCTTTTGACGCACAAGAAACTACGGATGATCATGGAATGCACATAACAGGGTTGATTGAAGACCAAAAAGGAACGAAGTACTTCATAGTGAAGAACTCTTGGGGGAAAGATGTAAATAAAGCCGATGGTTATTTCTACGCTTCGTTCCCTTATGTAAAGTATAAAACAATGAATATATTAATTCATAAAGATGCTTTAACAAAAGAGATGAAAAAGAAATTAGGAATTAAGTAAGTTAATGGAACCGTATTTGTGCGGTTCTTTTTTTGCATGAAAAAGCTCGTTATAGCCATATTTATTTTTCCAATTAAACTGTATCAATGGTGCATTTCTCCTTTTTTTCCAGCAAGTTGTCGCCACACGCCAACGTGCTCGACTTATGCTGTAGATGCAATGAATGAATGGGGAGTACTAAAAGGTTTTTGGTTAGGGGTAAAAAGATTGAGCAAATGTAACCCTTGGGGAACATCTGGTCATGATCCGGTGCCGATGAAGGATCAGAATCAATACAAAATAGAAAGGATTTAGACAATGTTGAAAATAGACATGCATTCTCATATTATGCCAAAGCACATACCTCAATGGGCGGATAAATTTGGCTACGATGGTTTTATACATTTAGATCATCATAAGCCAGGGTGGGCCAGAATGATGCAAGGAGAGAAGTTTTTTAGAGAGGTAAACGAAAATTGTTGGGATGGAGCGGTACGAATTAGAGAGTATCAAAAATTTGAGACACAGGTCCAGGTAGTTTGTACCATTCCTGTGCTGTTTGCATATTTTGCTAAACCGAAAGATGGGCTAGCTGTTGCGCAATTTCTAAATGATGATCTTGCAAATTTAGTTGCTAAGCATCCTAAAAATTACATAGGATTAGGAACGATTCCTATGCAAGATCCAGAATTAGCTGTTCAGGAATTACATCGAATCAAAGAAATTGGATTGGTTGGGATTCAAATTGGTTCAAACATTAACAATGAGAACTTGAATGAAGAGAAATTCCACCCAATTTGGAAAGCATGTGAAGAGCTAGGCTTAGCTGTGTTCGTTCACCCTTGGAACATGATGGGGAAGAAAGATATGGAGAAATACTGGCTACCTTGGTTAGTAGGAATGCCTGCTGAAACTGCTAGAGCAATTGCTTCAATGATTTTTGGAGGGGTTTTTGAAAAGTTTCCAAAACTTAGGGTGAATTTTGGACATGCAAGTGGATCTTTTTTAGCTACTATTGGAAGAATAGAGCATGGGTTTAATTGTAGACCTGACCTTGTGGCTGTGGATAATAAAGTTAGCCCAAGAGAGTCTTTAGGGAAGTTTTGGGTCGACTGTATAACACATGATCCATTATTGCTAGATTATACATTGAAGTTGCAAGGTTCTAACAGGATTACCTTAGGAAGTGATTATCCTTTCCCTTTGGGAGATTTGGAGATTGGAAAGTTTGTTACAGAAATGGGCTTAACAAAAGAGACAGTGGATAATATTTTTTGTAATTCAACACTTGAGTGGTTGGATTTAAAGAAAGAACAATTTATACTATAAGAAGATGAAGTTAATTGTATTAGGAATTTTATTGATGTCAGTTTCTACTGGGATGTCTCAAAAAGGTTATTGGCAGCAGCATGTCGATTATACCATGAATATTGATATGGATGTCAATACCAATCAGTTTACTGGAGAGCAGGAATTGGTTTACAAAAACAATTCACCTGATACATTGACCAAAGTATTTTATCATTTATATTACAATGCTTTTCAGCCTGGGAGCATGATGGATGCTAGGTCTAGAACAATACAAGACCCAGACCCCAGAGTAAAGGATCGTATTTTTTATTTAAATGAAGATGAGCAAGGCTATCAAAAAGTAAACTCTCTTACTCAAAATGGTAAAGCAGTTAAATATGTAATGGAAGGAACTATTTTGGAAGTTACTTTAGATAAGCCAATCTTACCAGGAAAAAATGCAATCTTCAATATGACTTTTGAGGCACAAGTTCCAAAACAAATTAGAAGAACAGGAAGAGATAATTACGAAGGGATTCGTTATTCAATGACACAATGGTATCCGAAATTGGCCGAGTATGATAAAGATGGCTGGCATTCAAATCCATATATTGGAAGAGAATTTCATGGTGTTTGGGGTGATTTTGATGTCAAAATTACAATTGATAAAACATACATGTTAGGGGGAACCGGATATGTTCAAAACCCCCAAGAAGTAGGTTTTGGATACCAAGATTCATCGAGGAAGTTGGTTCCTCACAAAGGAGAGAAACTAACTTGGCACTTTAATGCACCGCAAGTGCATGACTTTGCTTGGGCTGCAGATCCAGATTTCACGCACGAAACAGCCAAATTAAATGATGGTACGGTTCTTCACTTTATTTATCAAGTAGATTCAACAGAAGAAAATTGGATCAAACTTCGTCAGTATGCGGTAAATAGTTTTGAGTATGTAAACGAAAATTTTGGTGTTTATCCATATAAACAATATTCAATTATTCAAGGTGGTGATGGAGGAATGGAATACCCAATGTGTACTTTAATAACTGGAGAAGGAAGTTTTGGAGGTTTAGTAAGTGTTACTGTTCATGAGTCGATACATAGTTGGTATCAGGGATTGTTAGCAACAAATGAATCTAAACACGAGTGGATGGATGAGGGCTTTTGCACGTTTGCTCAATACAAAACAATGGATCACCTTTTCGAAAGAAAGGCCATGAATCCATTGGCTCGTCAATACGGAGGATACATGAGATTAGCAAAATCTGACAATGCAGAGCCTTTAACTACCCATGCTGATTTTTATAAGTTAAATGGAGTTTACGGAAGTAATGCTTACTCAAAAGGCTCAGTTTTAGTGCAGCAATTAGGATATGTTATTGGCGACGATTATCTAATGCAGGGAATGAAACGTTATTATTATGAATGGCGATACAAACATCCAACTCCACAAGATTTTAAACGCGTAATGGAAAAAGTTTCTGGTATGGAATTGGATTGGTATTTTGAGCAATTTGTTGGAACCACTAATACCATAGATTACGGTATTAAAGATGTGTCCGATATAGACGGTAAAACAAGTATTATTTTAGAAAGAATTGGTGATATGCCTATGCCTATGGATGTAGTTGTTACTTTTAAAGATGGATCAAAAAAGTGGTATAATATACCAATGAGAATTATGAGAGGAAGTAAAGGGAAGGATATGTATGGTATTGAGCGCATAAATAAAAAACCTTGGCCGTGGGTATACCCTGAATATAAGTTGCTGTTAGATGTCCCTATGAATCAGGTTGTTGAGGTTGAAATAGACCCTTCGACAAGATTAGCAGATGTGGATAGAGAAAATAATGTGTATCCAAATTTGTTAGATCAAAACCCGATTTTATTTGACGGAAAGTAGACTAACTATTCCAGAGAAGGTATTTAAATGAAAGGCTGAGTAGTCTAGGATATATTAATCCCCCCTTGATATTCTGTCTAGGTAGGTTTCCTACATTCCTAAACTCTCTAAACAATCCGACGCCAAGCTCTAATTCTATTCCAACAATCCACTCCTTGTTCAGGTTGTAGTCTATTCCGCCAATTGGGGCAACACCAAAGCCAAAATCATCTCCTTGCCACATACCGGTTCCTATTTGTGACCCTCCTCTTAATGACATCGTGTAAAAAATATCTGCACCATAGATAAAATCAAATTTATTTAAGGAAACTAATTTTTCAACTCCAAGATTGAAATTGAGCGGTACAAAATAGTACTCTCTTAGGTTTCCATTTTTGACAGAAGAGATAGCTGATGAAACACCAAAACGAATGTATAATGCAGTATCAATTTCATGGTGATATTCTGCCATATATTGTATTGTTTTCGGAAAAGGATTGGAGTCATTTAAACTAACTCCAATGGTTTTAGCAACATTTGAAATACCAAAGCCAATTTTTTGTTTTGGATGAAAGATGGTGTCTGTATCACTTTGACTTTCTATTTGAGTAGAAAATCCATAAAGAATAAAAATAACAAGTATTATCCTCATTAATTGTAAATATGAAGTGTATTTGCTAATCCATCATAAGTAGATTGATATTGTTGAAGGGAATAGGTAGCTGGTCCATTAATAACTGCGCCATCATATAATTGATACTGACTTTCATCACAATCGCAACTTATTGCCAAGTTAGTTGAGTCAACAGAAGCAGGAGCACATGGAGCATTTATATCATAAGTACAATGCCTATCATAAATCATAAAAGTTTCAGATGTCTGACGGTAAACAATTAATCCTTTACTTCCTCCGGAAACATAAACCCACCCTCCAATTACATTTAGGTTGGTATACAATGGTAGTGTTATGTTGATGTATAGGTCTATAGGGACGTAGGGAACCCTATTTTGGTTTTTATTACATGAAAAAATCACAACTAAGAAAAGCAATAAAAGACAAGAAGATAATCTTTTTACCATTAGGTTTAATTTTTGATTGGATTTCAAATTTAGTAATTTTACTCCTTATTATGAATAGACTCTTTAATATAATAACGATTTTCACATTGTTAATGTTGCCTAAATATGTTTTTACGCAAAATGATGGGCCAAGGAATAAAACATTTGAAAAAGCAGAAAAGAAGAAGGAAAAACAAAAGGGTAATGAGGATAAAGTTATAGAAAAACATCACAAGAGGATACAAGATAAGGAGACCCTGAAACGCATGAAAAAGACGAAGAAAAAAGCTAAACGATATAAAAAAGGTAAGTTTGAAGATCCGTTTTATAAAAAGTGGTTTAGAAAAAAATAGCGAATTTTTACCGAAAAATAGTTAGGACTAACCTTTAGTTAATTAAGGTTTTTTTTATCGAAAAGCTTATTATATATTCGATTCTAGATGCTCTAAGCTCAGGATAACTGCAATTAGCTAAGATTTATTTGCTAAAAGATGTTAAAAATTGAGAAAGATTCGTTTCTTTGTCTGCTAGTATAGAAAACTAATCTTGTAGTCAGATTTATTGAACGAGAGGTTTTCTAATAAAATTGAAGTGTTAAATTTAATTTAATCATATGTTAAAAAAAGTTACTTTATCATTCATTGCTTCTTTATTTGTTTCGTTTTCGGCATTTGCGCAGGGAGCCAGTGTAAAAGGAAAGGTTGTTGATAAAAGTGGAGAGCCACTTCCTTTTGTGAATGTCGCTATATTGCAAAATGGAAACGTCAAATCTGGTGCTACAACTGATTTTGACGGTAAGTACAAAATTGCAAATATTGATGCTGGTAAATATGATTTAACAGTGAAATTTGTTGGTTACAAGACCTATAAGGTTGAAGGTGTAGTTTTCAAAGGCGGGCAGCTACTTCCAATGAAAGATATTGTTTTGTCAGAGTCGAGCGAGTTGCTAGAAGTTGTTGAGGTTGTAACTTATAAAGTACCTTTAATTGATAAAGATGGAGGAGCTTCTGGTGGAACTGTAACAAGAGAAGATTTAGCAAGAATGCCTGGTCGTTCTGCAGCATCTATAGCTACCACGGTAGGTGGTGTACAATCAGATGCAAATGGTAATATTACATCTATTCGTGGTTCTCGTAGCGATGCAACTTACTACTATATAGATGGAATCAAGGTTAGAGGGTCTTCTTCTTTGCCTAAATCAGCGATTGAGGAAGTTGCAGTAATTACGGGTGGTCTTCCTGCCAATTACGGTGATGCAACTGGTGGTATTATCTCGATTACTACTAGAGGTGCTTCAAGATTTTATTTTGGTGGAGTTGAAGTTGTTTCTTCTGGGTTTAAATTGGGTGAAAATACTTACGGTTTAGATCATTACGGGTACAATCTAATTGAAGGAATTGTTGCAGGACCATTATTAATGAAGAAAGATAGTACAGGAAAGAAAACAGATCCTTTGTTAGGTTTCTTTATTTCAGGAAACTTTACATCTGCTGTAGATTCTAGACCTCTTGGCTTAGCACAGTATAGAATTACAGATTCAGCAAGAGCTGAATTAACGGCAAACCCTTTAAGACCAACTGGAACTGGTTTTGGTGCATTCTACAATACAGATTTTTTAAATGCTTCTGATTTTCAAGAAGTGAAATTCAGGCAAAATGTTCCATCTAAAAACGCTTCTCTTGCGGGGAAAATTGATGTAAACGTTGGTCCAAATGTGAACTTGACATTTGGTGGTTCAGGAAGCTATAGTAGTCGCCTGGCAGGGAACTGGGGTGGATCATTAATGAATTATGACAACTTTCCTCTAGTTCAGTCTAGTAGCTGGAGAACCTATGGTAAGTTTACGCAACGTTTCCAATCTGTTATGGAAGAAGGTGAGGAAAGTACAGGAAGTGTGAAAAATGCATTCTATACCATTATGGTAGATTATTCTAAGAATAATTCGAAAACACAAGATGCAAAACATAAGGATAACCTTTTTGGATATGGATATGTTGGGAAGTTTGAAGTTGAACAAGAGAAATCATATGAGTTAAGAGATTTTAATGGAGATGGTCAAATTGACCGAGTACATAATGGATTAAATGATGTGGAGGTTTCATTTACACCAGATACTTCAGATTTGGCAAATGCTGAATTGGC
>Ga0206130_10002928_pt1 | contig 23061 bp, 17 predicted proteins | sample Helgoland_Spring_9_FD_148637 | JGI IMG/M metagenome (GOLD analysis project Ga0206130, IMG submission 148637) | Pelagic subsurface seawater microbial communities from Kabeltonne, Helgoland, North Sea - Helgoland_Spring_Bloom_20160512_1 | ecosystem: Environmental > Aquatic > Marine > Epipelagic ... | reverse complement strand
ATTCTTACGTTACCACAAGCCAATTACTATGTGAACGTAGTGCCAATGTCATTTCCGATTACTGCCATTGTTCTAGTAGATATTTGTGCATTTGCAATCTGCTTTATAGCTTTGGTTTTACCATCCTATATGATAACACGAATTAGCCCAGTTAAGGCAATAAAGTTTGAATGAGTTACCTTAATGTTATTGCGGAAAACTTTACGAAGTAAATTTTCTAGTAATCTTACCAATCACGATAGGGTTGCTTCACCTCATTCAAAATGACGACCAATTGGAGTAATGAAGTTTTAAATGGAATTAAAGTTTCCTGGCAATCATCAAGCCATCTCTTAGTGGGAATAGAATGTTCTCTACTCTAGGGTCATTGTGAATTTTTTCATTGTATTCTATGATTGCTTTAGTTTCCATATCGCGGTCTTCAACCTCCTGAACTACTTTTCCACTCCATAATACATTATCTGCAATTATGTAAGCCCCTGCAGGGAGGTTATCAATTACCAAATCGAAATAATTTGAATAATTTCTCTTATCAGCATCAATAAAAACCAAATCAAATTTTTCTTTTAGAGTAGGAATAATATCGATTGCATTTCCAATTCTAAAATCAATCTTATTGGAAACATTTGCCTTTTCAAAATAAGACAATGTAAAATCTTCTAATTCAGGATTTCTATCTATTGTAACAACCTTTCCATTTTCCTTTAGACCCTCTGCCAAACAGATTGCACTATAACCTGTGTAGGTACCTATTTCTAGAATATTGGTTGGTTGAATCATGTGACTCAACATACTTAATACTCTTCCTTGCAAATGTCCGGAAAGCATTCTTGGTTGTAATATTTGGATATTTGTCTGACGATTCAAATCACTTAAAACTTCTGTTTCTGATGTAGTATGAGCGACACTATAGGCATCTATTTCTTTTGGCAAAAAATCCATCTGATAATTTATTTTTTAGGGATAAAAGAAAGAGTTGAAAACTTGTCAATATCCAGCATCTCATTAGCCACTTCTAATAATGTTTCTGCACTGATACTATCGATTTTATCGTAAACACCTTCAATGCTTTCAACCTCATCAAAATAGAGCATACTTTTACCTATTGACAGCATCAAATTAGAATTATTATCATGTCCAATAGCTATATGCCCTTTCAATTGTTTTTTTGCTAAAGAAAGCTGAGTTGCACCAATTTCTTTGTTTTTTAAGGTATTTAACTCCTTCTTAATCAGTTTTATTATTTTATCAAAATTCTTCGTTTCAGAACTGAAGTAAATATTAAAATTTCCTGTATCGATAAAGGATTGATAATTTGACTCAATGCTATAGGTATAACCATATTTTTCACGAATATTTAAATTCAATCGGTTGTTCATTCCACTTCCACCTAAAATATTTGAGAGTAAAACAAGTACTTTCCTTTTCTCATTTTTAAGAGGGTAAGAAGGTAATCCCATTATACAGTGAGCTTGAACCAAATCTTTTTTTAACTCCACATTGTTCAGCTTGAATTTTGAAACTGTATTCAATTTATCATTGGAAGATATTTTTGGAATAATAGCAAGATGCTTTTGAATTAACTTTTCGAATTTATCATACGATATATTACCAACAGAACTAAATACAATTTGAGTAGTATCCATCATTCTGTTTAGAAAACGCTGAATTTCCGTTTGCGAGAATTTTTTTATGCTTTGTTCTGTTCCTAAAATTGTTCTGCCGAGGGCATGGTCCGGATATAATAAGGTTTCAAAATCTTCAAAAAGTGTTTCTGATGGGTTATCTGCATAGGAGTGAATTTCATCTGTGATCACTTCTTTCTCTTTGTCAATTTCTTTATTTAAAAAGGTTGAATAAAACGTGATGTCACAAATTAACTCAATCGCTCTTTCGTAATATTGGTTAATAAAACAAGCATATACACAAAGTTCTTCTTTTGTGGTATAAGCATTCAACTCTCCACCAACAGCATCTAGTCTGCTCAAAATATGATAGGCTTTTCGTTTCTTTGTTCCTTTAAATAAACAGTGTTCGATGAGATGGGCGATTCCATGCTCATTTTCTTTTTCATTGCGAGAACCAAACTTTAATATTAATCCACAATGAGAAACAGCCACCTCTGGCATATATTGATGCACTATTTTTATTCCATTTGAAAGAGTATAGGTTTTCATCTACGCCTGAATTACTTTCTTAATCATTATTAAAGCGTGTAAATGTACAACAGACAATTTTAAAAGAGAAGATTAATAAGAAAACTAATCTACTTTGACATTACGGTTTCTCGAAACAGCATATCATCCGACACTTCATCAGTAGTAATATGGAACTCTGTGGTATTTGTGGTAAAACCTTCAGCAGATATCTCCATGTTAAACTTCATTTCTGGCTTTACCACAAACAAAAACTCCCCCTTATTATTGGGTAAATAGTATCCATAAATCTTTCCAGTCTCTTCAACGAATAATGTAATCATTGCCTCAATTGGTTCTTGTGTTTGTGGATCTTTAACCATAAACTTAACTGGAGTTAGAAAACTTTCTTTGTACAATAACTGTGCTTCATAAATATCGCTACCTCCGTAACCACCATCGCTAAAACTGGAGTAATAGGCTGTTTTATCATTTTCACCTACAGAAAAATAAACATCATCATCAACACTGTTAATAGGGTAACCTAAATTCTCAGGAGTTCCCCAACTTCGTTTACCACGCGACTCAGCATTGTAAATATCATACCCTCCAATTGTTTCATGTCCGTTAGATGAAAAGTACAATGTTTTACCATTTGGACTAATGAAAGGTGCTTCCTCATCATATGATGAATTTATTAGCCCTCCGACATTAGATGGTTTCGCCCAATTTCCATTAGGAAGCTGTTTTACTTTCCAAATATCCTTCCCACCAAATCCACCTGGGCGGTTAGATGAAAAATAAATTAATTTGCCATCAGCAGTAATACATGCACTAGATTCTTTATGCTCTGAATTAATTTCCTCGCTGAGCATTACTGGCGTTAACCAAGTATCGTTCTTATATTCACAAATAAATAAATTCCCATAATCCATTCCCTTTCGTGTTCGGTTTACCAATAAAATAGTTCCTAAATTATTCATTCCAACAACCAAGTCGTTAATTTCAGTGTTAATTTCAAACCCCATTTTGTGCGCATTAACCCAGCTATCGCCTTCTCTTTCCGCTACATAAACATCACTTCCGTTTTTATTCTCATTCTCGTATATACCAAACCTTCCTGGTCGTTTTGAGGAAAATACTAGTTTAGATTTATCGGCTGTTATAAATGGAATAACTTCAGAATATTCTGTATTAATAGAAGAACCTAAGTTTTCTATTTTCACAAAAACTGGATTGTTAATTGCTATTTCTGCTCTACTAGCAATATCCAAATATCGTTCAACCTCTTTTTCAATTATCAGTTTATCTTCTTTACTTTTGTAAAGCTGATAATTCTTTTTTTCTTGTTCAAATTGTTCAGCTACATGATATGCCCTTGCTAACCAAAAATAAGCTTCAGTATAACCAGCTGCTTTAGCCTTTTGAAAGTATAAAATTGATTTTTTCTTTTCACCCGGAATATTCAAATAACAAGTTCCGATCCGGAAGTTAATTTCATCATAATCCTCATCCAATAAGTAAATATTAGCATATAATGACAAGGCCATTTCATAATCTTCAGCTTCGTAAAAAAAGTTAGCTTCAGACCAGGTTCTTTTATGCTTTTTTTTGTATGCTTTAGACTGCGCAGTACAAGGTTGCAGTAAAACTAGTAGACCAATTAAGAATAAAGTGAGTTGAATTCTAATTTTCATGTGTACAAATTATAACAAATAAACTATAAATTGTTAAGACGTATAATTAACTTACTAACATTCAAAGCAGCACTAATAGAACAGTCATCCCTTAAGCCCATCTGATACTTTACTTTTTTCAGCATAAATCAAAGACATGAAACCTAATTTGACATTATAATTTCTCGTAATAACAAATCATCCGATATTTCGTTAGTGGTAATTTGAAAATTTGAATTGTTTGTAGCAAAGCCATCAGCAGATATTTCCATATGAAAATTCATTTCAGGTTTAACTATAAATAAAAATTCTCCTTTTTCGTTTGGTAAATAATCACCATATATTTCTCCTGTCCCTTCAACATACAACTTGATCATTGCATCAATTGGTTCTTGTGTTTTCGGGTTTTTGACTATAAACTTTACTGGAGTTAAATAACTTTCTTTATATAGTAACTGAACCTCATAAATATCACTTCCGCCATATCCAACTCCACTAAACCTTGAGTAATAAGCTGTTTTATCATTTTCTTCTACAGAAAAATAAACATCATCATCAACAGTGTTAATAGGGTAACCTAAGTTTCTAGGATTTTCCCAGCCTCCATCAGCTCTTGACTCAGCATTGTAAACATCATACCCTCCAATTGTTTCATGCCCATTAGATGAAAAATACAAAGTTTGACCATTTGGACTAATAAAAGGCGCTTCTTCATCGTATGGTGAATTTATTACCCCACCTATATTAGATGGTTTGGCCCACCTTCCATTAGGAAGCTGTTTAACCCCCCAAATATCCTTACCTCCCATGCCTCCGGGCCTGTTCGATGAAAAATAAATAAACTTACCATCAGCAGTAATACATGCACTCGATTCTTTGTGCTGTGAATTTATATTCTCACTCAGCATTACCGGTTTCAACCATAAACCACCTTTATTTTCGCAAAGGAATAAATTCCCATAATCCTTTCCTTTTAAAGTTCGGTTTACTAATAATATAGTGCCTAAATCATTCATTCCAACAACCAAGTCGTTCATTCCAGTATTAATTTCAAATCCAATTTTGTGTATGTTAACCCAGTTATTTCCATCTCTGTCCGACACATAAATATCACTTACCTTTTCATTATGATTCTCCGATCCGTAACTTATTGGTCTTTTTGAAGAGAAAACTAATTTGGATTTGTCTCCTGTAATAAATGGAATAACTTCGGAATATTCTGAATTAATAGCAGAACCAAGGTTTTCTATTTTTACAAAAACTGGATTGTCAATTGCTGTTTCTGCTCTTATCGCGATATCAACATATCGATCGACCTCTTTTTCAACTATCAGCTTATCCTTTTTACTTTTATAAAGCTGGTAATTCTTTTTTTCCTGAGAAAATTGCTCATCCACATGATATGCTCTTCCTAACCAAAAATAAGCTTCAGTACATCCAGCTATTCTAGCCTTTTGAAAGTATGAAATTGCTCTTTTCTTCTCACCGGGGATATTGAAATAACAAGTACCGATTCGGAAGTTAATTTCATCGTAATCCTCATCTAACAAGTAAATATTATCATATAATGTCAACGCCTTTTCATAATCTTCAGCTTCATAAAAACGATTAGCTTCATCCCATATTCTTTTGTGAATTTTATTATATTCTTTAGACTGGGCAGAAAAAGTAAGGGACAATACCAAGAAACTTATTAGGGATAAAGTGAGTTGTATTTTTATGTTCATACGTCCAAATTATAATAAAAAAACATATAATTGGTTAAACCAAACAATTAATTTATCAACATTTAAAATAAGAGCAATAGAACACTCATCCTTTAAAATCGGTATTCCACCCCGAATCCAACTATGTTCGCACTGCTTTTCCATGTGCCACCAAATCCAGTTTCGAGGTTTATATCTGTACGTTCCTGCCCAAAGGCGTAAAGGTATGAAAGGTCAATATCAAACTTCCCAAATGTAATTGACACACCTGCTGTTAGTCCTGTTTTATCACTACCTGGAGTCTCGGGAGTCATATAACCATCTTGGACTGGAGAGGTATCAAAATATGCTCCACATCTTCCCGTAAAAATATCATTTATTTTATACTCGGCACCGAATCGGTAGATGAAAGTATTCTTATAATTCCTTGGAGAAGCTATGTCTTCTAGTTTCTCTGTATTATCAACAAAATCGAAAGAAAGAGAATCATAAACCCCCCAAGTTACATAATTCAAATCTAGAGCAAATGTTATTTTATCATTCACTTTATAACCCAACCCTAAATTAACAACACCTGGCATTTTTAGTTTTGTACGAAACGTTGTACTTGGAAAATATTCTTCCAAAGATGAAGCAACTTGGAAATCGGCTTTCCCTTCATCTGTGCCAACAATAACCTTGCTTCTATAGGTCAATCCAACTGTCAATTGATCTGTTGCATGAATAAAAACACCTACGTTACATCCAAATCCATTTGCTGTTCCTGACAATGTTCCTTTACCATAATTCCCATTTTGATCCTGAACAGGAACTGCCTTTTCAATAGAAAAAGAACCCGCACCATAAACAAAACCAGCACCTATTCCAACCTTATCATTTACCTTATAGCTAATTGTTGGTTGAATAAAAAATGCTTTCAAAGACATTTTTTGCATTAAAGCTTGACCTAACCAATTATCTTCATACTCAATTGTGCTCCCGAAAGGTGTATTTACACTTAAACCAAACGCTAGCTTAGAATCTTCCTTTAGTTTAAAATTAGCATATAAATAAATAGGTGTCCCTAAGTTCGGTAATGTATTAGTTTGATAAATTCCCGGCGAAGGTTCTTGATATAATGTATTTGCAAACACCAATGAGGTTCCTACCGAAAATGAATTCTTTTCCAAAAGCGAAAGACCACCTGGATTAAAAAATACAGTTGAAGAACCTCTTAACAAGCCAATTCCACAATGACCCATTCCTAATTGTCTATTTCCCTGTAAGTTCACTTGATACCCCCCTGCAACTGCCTGAAATTGAACAATAAACAATATAAATAGAAATATTACTTTATTATAACCCATATCCTCATTTTAAAAGTCGAAATATAAGTTAATTTTGTGGAAATTTCAGACTAATGATTGAAACAGATATAATAATAATTGGAGCCGGACCGGTTGGGTTATTTACCGTTTTTGAAGCAGGCTTATTAAAATTACATTGTCACCTAATTGATGCACTGCCTCAACCAGGTGGACAATGCTCTGAAATTTACCCAAAAAAACCCATTTATGACATCCCAGGTATTCCTGAAATATTAGCTGGTGACTTGGTTAAAGACCTATTGAAACAAATTGAGCCCTTTAAACCGGGATTTACATTAGGGGATCCAGCAATTGACATAGAGGAGACGGCAGACAATCAATTTATTGTAACCACCAAAGAGGGAATTAAACATAAGGCCCCTAACATTGCTATAGCAGGTGGTTTAGGTGTTTTCATCCCAAGAAAACCTCCAGTACCTGAACTAAAACAATTCGAAGGGAAGGGTGTGGAATACATAATTAAAGACCCTGAAGACTACAGAGGTAAGAATGTTGTAATTAGCGGTGGTGGCGATAGTGCTCTAGACTGGGCTATTTTTTTAGCTGAAGGGGTTGCGAAAAAAGTAACTTTAATTCATAGAAGCCAAAGTTTCAGAGCGCATCCAGATTCCGTGCAAAAGGCAATGGACATGGCTGAATCGGGTAAAATAAAAATGTTGCTTGACGCTGAAGTCAAATCCATAGGAGGCAATGAAAAACTTTCAGACATTCATATAACAACAAAAGCTGATGGGCCTGTTACTTTAAATGCGGACAACTGGCTACCATTATTTGGACTAACCCCCAAACTAGGTCCAATAGCAAATTGGGGACTTTTGATTGAAAAAAACGCAATTAAAGTAGACAATTCAACAGATTATTCCACAAATAGAGACGGTATTTATGCCATTGGGGATGTGAATACTTATCCAGGAAAATTAAAGTTAATTCTTTGCGGATTTCATGAAGCTACATTGATGGTTCAATCTGCATTTAAAAGAATTTACCCAGACAAAAAGAATGTATTAAAATATACTACAGTTAGTGGGGTAAACGGATTTGAATAATGGAAAACATAATTAATATAACTGTCGTTGATCGTGAAGGCAAGGAGCATAAACTAGAGGCCCCAACCGACATGAACATGAACATGATGGAGTTATGCAAAAGCTACGAACTCCCGGTTGCTGGAACCTGCGGAGGTATGGCTATGTGTGCATCGTGTCAGATGTATGTTTTGACTGATCATGTACCGATTCAGCGTAATTATGATGAACAAGCGATGCTGGATGAGGCATGGAATGTTGAGGACAACAGTAGACTTGGTTGTCAAATAAATCTGACAAATGAACTAGAAGGCCTTAAAGTACAATTAGCCCCTCACGTTGAAGAAGAGTCAGAAGATGACTGGTAAGCTACTTTACACTTTCCGGAATAACACAAACTGGAATTGGTTGCATTTTATGTTGATTTGCTTTATTTAACTTACGATAAATCTTCAAGACCTCTTCCTTTCTTTTAGAAATAGCAGCCTCATCTCCTTCGAACGTCATTGCCCATTCAAGCTCAGGGTATGTTGCTCCTATTTGATCTTCATCGCTTCGATCATCGTCCCATAAACCGTCTGTGGGTTTAGCAGACTGAATGGATTGAATTATATCCAATTCTTTAGCGAGCGCAAACACCTCAGTCTTCATTAAGTCAGCAATAGGGGAAACGTCAACTCCGCCATCTCCATATTTTGTATAGAAACCTACACCAAAATCTTCCACTTTATTTCCTGTACCAGCAACCAAGCACTCATAATGACCTGCATGTGCATATAAAGTAGTCATTCGCAATCTTGCTCGAACATTAGCCATTGTTAATTCGTCTTGAACCTCATTTGATAAATCAACTGAAATTTGCTCAAAAGACTTTGTTAAATCAACATTGAAAGAAATTACATTTTCAAATGTACTTTTAAGCCATTCGATATGTTCATTACTTCTCTGGTATTGGGATGGAGGCTGTAATATTGGCATATTTACCACAATTACGTTTTTACCTGTTAAAGCACACAACGTAGACGTCACTGCTGAATCTACTCCTCCCGAAACACCAACAACAAATCCTTTTGTAAAAGAGGTCTCGCTATAATTCGCTAACCAATCGACAATATGCTTAATAACAGCTTTTGTATTCATTTTTCAAAAAAAAGTCCTGACTTGAGTTTCAAGTCAGAACAAAATTTAAATTACTTGGTACTGATTTAAAACAGGATTCCAACGGTTAACCTTACCGCGTTTGCTTTATTTTTTTGATCAGTATAAGATTCAAACTCTGTAATCGACTGACCATTTTCAATTGCAATGACATGATCAGAAGTCTTTTTTGTTAAACTAGTAAATCCATAATCAAAAACTATCCCAACAGATAGAGATGTTGACTCCGATAAATTATACTCAAAGCCACCCCCAATGCTTCCAGCCAATTTAAAAAGGTTAACTTCTTTTTCAATATCTAAATCATCTAAATCAGACGAAGCCAGATTTGTTGCACTAATTATATCTCCTGCGTCAGTAGATCTTGCTTTAGTTTTGATTGAAGTATTTAAACCAAATTGACCGAAATAAGTTAAATACCCTATCTCATTTGTTTTCATTTTAATGAATATAGGAATATTTACATACTGAGCTCTAATTGTTCTATTTTCAAGTTTAATAAACGAATACTCTGAGAATGTGGTTGAAGCAGTATCCAGCAAGGCAGTATTCACATCATCAACGCTAACAATACCACTCGACTGCCCGCTACTGTAATGGAAATATCCAGGATAAAACCCAGAAGTGTCACTAATTGTATTATCCAAGTAATTCAACTTAGCTCCACTAAAATCAACAGCAACTCCAGTAGACAACCAAACATTTCCTCCCAATTTAAAATCGGTCATTGCTCCAATCCCAAATCCCATTTTAATTCCTCCAGACTCAAATTTCTCTGCTTTATCTGGGCTTAACCAATTAAAAGAAGGTTCTATTTTTAAGCCAAACCGAAAATCTTTTTCATTTCCCTGCGCATTTGAATTAATTCCTAATGCTATTATTAAGGCTGCTGTTATTATCTTTTTCATAAATATTTCTTAATTATCTTATTACAAACATAATCAATTTTTAAATTCATATACGTAAGATTGATGCAGAAGTACTTTCTATCGTTATAAATTGTACTAATTTGCAACACCAAATAAACTACATGCTAAACAAAGAGTTAATCCTACTAATACTAACGCTAAGCCTATTTAGCTGTGAATCAAAGGATCTAGATATTGACACATCATCTATTGACGTAGAAATAAAGGTGAAAAGAATGGAACAAGAACTATTCCAACCCGAATCCGACAACATAATAGAAACACATGATTACCTATTAGAAAAATACGGTGCATTGTACCAGTTATTTTTTGAAAGTATGTTAGGAGAAGGTTCTGTTCATGACCCTATGGCAACAACCTATTTAGAAAAGTTTATTGAAAATAAAGATATGCAAGACTTTTATCTTGAAATTGACAGAAAGTTTCATGATTTTAGTGCGTATAAAAATGAGTTTACAGATGCTTTCAAACATTATAAATACTATTTCCCAGATAGCACAATTCCAGAAATTGTGACATTTTACTCTAACTTTAATGCGAATGCGTTTCCACTTGGAAACCAATTAGGAATAGGCCTAGACATGTACCTAGGTACTGATAATGAAATTGTAAAAAGCATTCCAACTGGATCGTTACCACAATTTATTAAAGATAAAATGGATTCAAAATTTTTAGTTGCAGATGGCATAAAATATTGGCTTTTCAATCGTTTTTTCGAGGAAGACAATCACGATTTCTTAGCAGAAATAATTTCTTCAGGAAAAATCATGTACTTAATGGACGCTATTTTACCTAATAAAAGCGATGCAATTAAAATAGGATATACCGAAGCAGAACTAAACTGGTGTGAGAGGAGTGAAGTTAATATTTGGGAAATATTGATAAATGAAGAATTACTTTATTCCAAAGACCAAAAGAAAATTGCTCAGTTTACTGCAAATGGGCCTTTCACAAAAGGTCTTCCTGAAGAATCCCCTTCTATGGTTGGTGTTTGGATAGGGTGGCAAATGGTTAGAGATTATGTAGAAGATACTGGTGCAAGTATAGTAGATTTGCTGGCTGAAACAAATCATAGAAAAATATTAAAATCATACAATCCAAATGAGTAAACAAAATAACATTAACATTACCGTGGACTTAGACACAAATAAAGTCCCTGAAAAAATAACATGGAATTCTACCGACTTAGATGGAAGTAGAAATGCGAAAGCAATGTTGCTTTCTCTTTGGGACAGCAAAGACATGAACACCATGAACATTGATCTTTGGACAAAGGATATGTCTGTTGAAGAAATGAGTAAATTTTTTTTTCAAACATATATTACGATGGTCGAAACTTTTGAAAAAGCAACAAATGAAGACCAAATGGCTATGGCTATGAGAGATTTTGCCGAGTTTTTTGGAGAGAAAATGAAAGTAATTCAACCGACTGGTAAGTTTGACAAATAATCCTAATGGGAAAAGATAAACTAAAGCGATTCGCTGAAATAGAAACATTTCAAAATGTTATTCAACCATCGATGGAAGAAGTTCTAAATGGCTTCCCACTAAAAGGCAATTGGCATAAAGAACATTTTAAAAATGACAACCCTATTGTTTTAGAATTGGGCTGTGGAAAAGGAGAATACACAGTTGGAATGGCTAAAATGTTTCCTGATAAAAACTTTATCGGGGTAGACATTAAAGGTTCTAGGATGTGGAAAGGAGCTAAAACATCAATCGAGGAAGGCATAAACAACACTGCTTTTTTAAGGTCAAAAGTTGACTTTATAGAAAAATTATTTGGAGAAGGTGAAGTTTCTGAAATCTGGCTAACCTTTTCAGACCCACAACCTAAAAAACCTAGAAAAAGATTAACATCGCGGCTCTTTATATCCCGCTACTTGCAACTTCTTAAACCGAAAGGAACCATCAATCTGAAATGTGACAGTGATTTACTTTTTGAATATACGCTTGAACAAATAGAAGAAAACAAATATGAAAAACAAGAGGAATCTTGGGATGTGTATAATGAATTTGTAAACCGAACAGATCAAGCAACAAAGGATTTAATGAATATTCGCACCTTTTATGAAAGAAAATGGCTTGAAGAAGGAAAGACCATTAAGTATTGTCGTTTCACTATTTCATAGGTTTATATAGTCATTTTATCATATCCACCTAATGCAATACAATTTTTAGAAATATTCTAACTACATTAGAAGCTAATATTACACTTCAATTGTAGTTTATGAGAAATCTATTATTGTTATTAATTTATCTCCCTACAAACATTCTGGCGGGAAATGACAACATTCACTTTGGCGGTAGATCAGCGGGAATGGGACATGCTTCGGTTACGCTGAGTGATGTCTGGAGTTCTCACCATAATCAAGCTGGACTCGGATGGTTAACAAAAGTAGAAGCCGGTGTGTTTGCTCAAAACAGGTTTCTCGTTAAAGAAATGAATTATATGGGTTTTGCTTATGCTCATCCTGTGAAGTCGGGTGCTTTTGCTTTGTCATTTACCAATTTTGGTTATTCTCAATATGGAGAAAGTAAACTTGGGCTAGCATATGGAATGAAATTTAGTGAACGAATTACCGGTGGAGTTCAAATTAATTATCACAATACGCGTGTAGGAAACAATTATGGATCAGCATCAGTGCTATCTTCCGAAATGGGACTACAGGCAAAACTAACGTCTAAATTAGAATTAGGGCTGCACCTATTTAACCCAACACAAGCAAAACTAAACGACTTTAACGATGAAAGAATTCCCACCATTATGCGCCTTGGAATTGCTTACACTTTTTCTAATAAAGTATTTATCACATTAGAAGCAGAAAAGGATATTGATTTTCTTCCAAATTTCAAGGCAGGAATTGAATACAAGGCCAATGACAGGATCTATTTAAGAGGTGGTATTGGATCTAGTCCTACTGCTGCTACGTTTGGTGTTGGAGTCTATCACAAGGGACTAAAACTTGATCTTGCCTCTTCCTATCACCAAGTTTTAGGGTTTATTCCAGAAGTTTCTTTGAATTATGTTTTTGAAAAGAATTAATGAAACCTTTTTTCAAAATATTGTTCCTTTGTGTTTATGTCCTTTTCGTAAATAATGGGTTTTCTCAGAAAGAGCACAAATTAGAATATGAAGCCCAAAAGAGTTTTATTATCGAACAAAGCATCGAAATGGTTGCTGAAAATTCTGAATCCGAAGACGCGGACTACACAACAATGTTTGATTTACTTAGTATTTTTTATGACAAACCAATAAACTTAAATCACAAGGAAATAAAAAGTGATTTACAGCAAATAAGGTTATTATCTGACTTTCAAATTGACAATTTACTAACTCATATTGAGAATAACGGTAAGTTAATGGCTATTTATGAACTGCAATCCATCGATGGCTTTGACCCACAAACGATAAGGAATCTTATGCCTTTTGTTACAGTTACTACTGAGTTTTATTCTCCTCATATTTCTATAAACGACATGTTTAAAAGCGCTACAAATGAAGTTTTTATTCGTTATTCTCGCGTCCTGGAAGATCAAGAGGGATTCTACGACCAAAATCGGTTGACAGACTTATATGGCTCTGATGCTGTTGCGGATTCTGCATGGAAAGCGAGCCCGAATAGAAGAGCATTGGGTTCTCAAGATAAATTATACATGCGTTACCGGTTTAAGTTCTTAACCAATTTAAGTATTGGTTTTACCATGGAAAAAGACGCCGGTGAATCATTTTTTGGCAATAAGAAAGCGGAAGAATTATTTGGCCTAAAGTCGAAAAAAGGTTTTGACTATTATTCCGCTCACTTTTACATTAAAAATATTGGAAAAATAAAGGCATTAGCAGTTGGAGACTACCATGTTCAATTTGGTCAAGGATTAACATTTTGGTCTGGGTTGGCTTTTGGAAAGTCAACGAATATTATGTCAACCAAAAGAAATGCACTAGGAATTAGGCCCTATGCTTCGGTAGATGAAAATCTGTTTTTAAGAGGAGCTGCTGCTACGGTTGGATTAGGTAAATTTGAATTTACGGCCTTTGGGTCAAGGAAAAAGATTGATGCTAATATTAACCGTGAGGATACTACATCTACTATTGACGGGCCTAGCATCACTTCTTTCCAAGCGACAGGTTTTCACACTACAATTAGTGAATTAGAGGATAAAGACGCTATGGAAGAAACACACATGGGAGGACATGCACGTTTTGTCACTAGAAAACTGAGTATCGGTTTGACAGGAGCGCATTCTATATATGGTGGTAATTTAGAAAGAGCTTTGCAATACTACAATCAATTTGATTTTAATAGCAACCAAAACACCGTTATGGGTGCCGATTATAGTCTCTTACATCAAAACTTTAACTTCTTTGGAGAAGTTTCCAGAAGCGCAAATGGAGGCATGGCTCAATTACATGGAATGCTAGCTTCTTTAGACCCTAAATTGGCATTATCTGTATTGTATCGAAATTATCAAAAAGATTACCAATCATTACTCAGTACCGCCTTTGCCGAGAGCAGCAGAAATGTAAATGAAAAGGGTGTTTTTGTCGGTATAGAAGCAAAGCCAACAAAATATTGGATAGTGACTGCTTATGCAGATCAATTTACTTTTCCTTGGATGCGGTTTCAAACCGACCAACCAAATACTGGAGGAGCAGATTACGTTCTGCAAACAAGGTACAAACCGAGTAGAGATTTAGATATGTATGTTAGAGTTAGAAATCGCAACAAACCAAAAAACACAACAGAAGATTTAGACGACATCGATTTTGCTGTGAGGGTTGACCAGTGGAACATTCGGTACAATATCATTTACAAAATATCTGAATCTGTTCGACTTCGAAATAGAATTGAATACACTACTTACAAAAGAGGAGATAACGAAAGAGAACAAGGGTTTTTAATTTATCAGGATGTAATGTATAAACCTAAATCAAGTCCATTTTCTTTTTCTTTTCGATATGCATTGTTTGATACAGATTCATATAATTCAAGAATCTATAGTTACGAAAATGATGTATTATACTTCTTTACCATCCCAGGTTATTCTAATAGAGGAACTAGAACTTATTTAACGGCTCGGTATAAGGTTAGAAGAGGAATAGATGTTTGGTTACGTTGGAGTCAATGGTATTATAATAATGTAAATGTAATTGGTAGTGGGCAGAATGAAATTATTGGAAATACGAAGACCGAAATTCGAGCGCAAGTGAGGTTTAAGTTTTAGCGCATGTAACCAAACCGTTTTTTTTGCCTTATAAAAGAAACGATATATTATGGTTATTAAATTCATTCCGCTAATCATCTTACTTATTTTATCAGTCTCTCTTAATGCTCAATCTTGTTATAACAACTACGCTCCAGGTAGTGTATTAGATATGGGATATATTGAAGAAAATGTCTTAACCAAGCGGGTTGTTTCATACGCGCATTTATCTGAAAGAGATGTATTATGGAGTAAACGAGTATGGAGAACAATTGATTTGAGGGAACGCATGAATCACCCTTTGTTTTACCCGGAAGAACCACAATCTGATAGAGCCGCATTATGGGATATTATTAAATGTAGCGTTCTTCAAGAGCAAAGCCTAACCATTTATGAGTTAGGCGATGATTTCGATGATCAATTTCGATTTCCTGTTAAACCAGATAATGGTAACTCAAATGATCCCCTCTTTAGAAAAAAATTATTATCTTTCTTCGGAGAAGAGCAAACATTTGAAGTTTTGGATGAAAATGACGAACCAATGTTTGATCCTGAAACAGGTGATGTTTTATTAGACACATTCCTCAATGAATTTACTGCTAGAGATATTATTCGATACGAAATAAAAGAAGATTGCTTTTTCGATAAGCAAAGATCTATAATGGACACAAGAATAATAGGTATATCTCCAGTAATATATTATACAGATCCTGAAACAGGAGATATTATGGGGTTGAAGAACTTATTCTGGCTATACTTTTCAGAGTGTAGATATATATTTCAAAACCATAAAGTATATAATTCACGTAATGATGCTATGAGTATGAGTTTTGACGATTTATTTTGGAAAAGACAGTTTTCAAGTTACATAACTAAAGAAAGTAACGTGGCTGACCGACCAATAAACTCTTATAAAGATGGAATTGACGCTTTATTGGAGGCTGAAGATATAAAGAAGGAAATCTTTATTAAGGAACATGACATGTGGAATTATTAATGCTATTTTAATAGCGTTACATGCCCGATATACTCATGCGGTTCCTTCGAAGAAGCATCTATACAAGTCACTTTCCAAACATAAACATCTTGTTGAGACATAAGACCCTTATATGTGCCATCCCATCCTACAGATGAGAAAGAAGTTTCAAAAATTAACTCTCCCCATCGGTTAAAAACCATAAACGAATATTTCAATGGATCTTCTCCTTTTACAATTGGTTTAAATTCGTTATTAATTAAGTCACCGCCACCTGGCGTGAAAGCATTGGGAACATAAATAATGAATTCCTCATCGATTACAACGTTCTGACAAATTACATCTGAACATCCTTCAAGCGTATTAGCCTCTAAACAAACTTCATAAGTTCCAGGATTTGCACTTGGAAAAGTATACTGAGGATTTTCTACAGTGCTTTCGTCTTCTAATCCACCAACATCAAAGGTCCAATTATATAAATCCGCATTGGAGCTTAAATTAACGAAATCAATTGTTGGATTTAATACGGTAGTTGGTTGCGGTCCAAATATAAAGTCAGCGGCAGGGTATGCAAAAACACAAACATAATTTGGAATCGTAACCGTTTCAACACATCCTTCTGCAGTAGTTATGGTAAGCGTTACATCCCAGCAACCTGGTTGTGTGAAAACATAAGAAGGGTTTCCGCATTGCGTGCTTGTTCCGCCATCACCAAAATTCCATAAACAGGATGACCCAGCTGGAACCAAGTTATCGGAAAAATTAGTTGTAACTGGTAAGCAACCAGATAATTGATCGCCCGTAAATGAAATTGCAGGAACTGTATTTACCGTTACAGTCACTTGATCAGAAATTGGGGGTGTTTCACATCCGTCGGTAACTGTGACCGTATAAACTGTTGTTTGCGTGGGAAAAACTGACTGGTTTTGACCAACACCCAAACCTTGATCCCATGTGTAAGTATAAGGACCGCCATCACCTCCACTTGCTAGTGCTGAAAGACTTGACAGTGAACCTTCACAAATTGGAGTATCTCCAAATACTGAAAGAGATAAAGGATCATTAACCTGAACTAACACATTCGTTGCTGCTGAACAGCCATTTGCATCGGTTGCAGTAAATGTATAAACCTCATCTAAAACAGGTGAAACGTTTCCGTCTTCAGTAGCAAACACTGCTGCTCCTGAGTTATCAGACCATTGGTAAGTAAAGGGTTGAGTACCTCCCGTGGTTGTTCCATCTAAGAAGGAGGAACCGCCAATACAAATTGGGCTAGTAGCAGTTGCAGATACCCCAACAACTATTGGACTTGAAACCTCTGCCGGAGAAGTTGTTGAACATCCATTCACATCTTGAGCATACACAGTATAAGTTCCTGAACATAAATTGGTGAATATTGAACCTGGACCAAAGCTAACGCCATCAATACTGTACTGCGTTACATTAGTAGCAACAACCTCTAATGTACCATCACACATTCCTGGACAAGATTCATCAACCTCGATTACATTAGTAATAACTGCGGCTGCCGGACCAACTAAAGTCACCGTTGTATCAATAAAACAACCATTTCCATCTTCAATATTTAATGAGTAACTTCCAGCACAAAGGTTAAGAATTAATGGCAAACTTTGACCATTAGACCAGGTATAAGTATAGTTTCCATCTCCACCTGTTGGAATTGAATTAATTAAACCATCACATGAACTATTACATAAAGGATTCGTAATTCCCAAAGTCATTGCCATGGGAGCAGGTTCGGTAACTATTTCTGCAGAATTGGCTTGACAACCATTTGCATCTTGAACCACAACATCATAGTTTCCAGCGCAAAGATTATTAAAAGTATTTCCCAATTGATAAGTCACTCCATTGTCCATACTGTATTCAAGGGTTCCTGTTCCTCCTCCAGCACTTACATCTATTATGCCTTCACATTGATTTGTGCATGCTAAATTTGTAATTGCTACCGTATAAGACACAATAGCTGGGTCTGAAATTATAGTTGTTGCTGAAGCTTGACAACCAATTGCATTCTCAACCATTATATCGTAATTTCCTGCGCATAAATTAGTAAATATATTTACACCTTGAAACGTTGTTCCTCCATCGATACTGAATTGTGTTGCTCCCGTAACATCAATAGATAAAGACCCATCACATGTACCATTACACAATGGAGATATAGGTGTAACACTATTAATTACTGGACCTCCTTGGTCCGTTACAGAAACTGTCCCGGTTACAATACACCCCAAAGCATCTTGCACAGCCACATCATATGTTGCTGCTAATAATCCGGTAAAATTACCCGTTGTATTTGTGAATGTAGCTCCACCATCAATAGAATAAGAATAAGGTGTAATACCATTACTTGCGGTTAACAATATCTCACCATCTGCATTCCCACAAGTGGACTGAACAACAACATCTACAAAACTAAGGTCTGAAAATTGGATTACAACATCATCTGCACTTACACAACCATTACCGTTATCTTCGGTCCAAGTAAATGTGTATGCCCCAGCTGCTGAAACATTAGCTGTGGCAACTGGAGTATTAGCATTTGGAGTAAAGGTGACTCCAGTTCCTGTCCATGTTCCAACACCGTAGCTTACCGTAGGAGCAAGTGCGTATGTTAATCCACAAATATCATCATCCGTTCCTGCATTTGCAATTGGAACTGCAACGAACGGACCTCCAGATACAGTAATAACGCATCCATTGTCATCGGTAATATCAAACGAATACATATCTCCCTCTAATAAACCATTAATCACAATATCACCACCATTTGGAGCAGTTGTATTAACAAAACTTGCATTACCAGGCAATAAATTTGAAGCAGAAACAACACCAGATGTACCAGTAAATGCACCCAAAATGGTGGAAGTTACCGCAGGCCCTTGACAATCTTCAACAAATGTCTGACTCATATTTGAAAAAGAGATAACAACATCATCAGAGCTTAGGCATCCCGCTCCGCCATCTTCAGTCCAAGTAAATGTGTAAGAACCTTCTGAAGGAACGGTGACCGTTGCGTTAGCATCATTAGCATTTGGAGTAAATGTTACACCCGCTGGTCCCGACCATGTTCCTATTCCAAAACTAGCCGTTGCTGCTAACGTGTAGTTCAATACACAACTAACATCATCAGGTCCCGCAATGGCAACAGGCGTACCCACATAAGGGCCACCAGAAACAGTTACAACACATCCATTGTCATCAGTAATATCAAATGAATACATATCACCTGTAGCTAATCCATCCACAACAATCGTTGCACCATTTGCAGCAGTTGTATTCACAAAAAAGGCTGTCGCTGGTACTAAATTTGAAGCTGTGTTAAATCCTGTTGTACCTATGTAACCTCCGGTTACTGTTGAAGTTAATGTAGAAGGACAATTTTCTACAAAAGTTTGAGATAGGTTAGAGAAATTGATGGCAACTACATCAGCAGTTAAACATCCTCCTCCATTATCCTCGGTCCAAGTAAAAGAATAAGCCCCTTCTCCAGGCACTGTAACTGTTGCATTGGCTGTATTCGCATTCGGTGTAAAAGTTGCACCTGCTGGTCCCGTCCAAGTTCCTATTCCAAAACTCACCGTTGGGTTAAGAGTATAAGACAAGGTACAACTTGTAGCATCTGTTCCGGCATTAGCAACTGGAACTCCAGTAAATGTTCCTGATATTGTAATTGGGCATCCATTTGCATCAGTAATATCAAAAGAATAATTATCGCCATCTAGTAATCCTGACACTAAAATACTTCCTCCATCAGCTGCAGTTCCATTTGTAAATGAAGCTGAACCAGGAACAAGGTTAGACCCTGTAAATAGGGAACCATCAATAGCAGGTAAACCACCGCTAACTAATACAGTTACGGTTCCAGCAAAACAATCTTCCGTTGGAGTTCCAATTACTTGAGGTAGATATTGGACAGCTATAGGTGCTCCTAAATCATAACATGGAATAATAGTATTCGTTACCGAATAAAACATATCTGTAAGACTGTACATAGTTATCGGAACATAATAAACGGTGCTGTTTGCATAAACTCCAGTCCATGGAACATCTCCCGTTGTGTTCGTATTGTTCAAAATTTCTCCAGCCGTAGCAAAACCAATTAGACAAGGATCATCAGTTACATCCTCAGTAGGACTTGGCGCCAATCCAATTGTAGGAGGGCAAGAGTATATTAAATACCCCATTCCTGGATCGTACACTGCAGTACCAGGTTGGTTTGCATCCCCAGGGACAACGTAATCACCATTTGAGGCAATATTTACCTGATCTCCAAAACATAGTACATAGTTATTTAATCCATCTCCGGCAATAGTAGTAGTAAAAGTGCCAATCTCAGCAGCACAAGAGCAATCTGCTGGCGCATTACTGCTTAGTGTTGCAGTACAAGTGGGATCTGCAGAAAAATACACCGTTACAGTAATTCCAGAACCATCGGCAGGAATACCAGAGATACTGTAAGTCTGTGGACTCGTAAAAGGTGGATTTATTATTGTGTCATAAACAGTTGCTCCATTGTCAACTTCCACAATTAAAGTACCTGTCGCAGGTGAAGAGGTAAATGCCATATCACCTGTTACTTGAAATGTATTCAGCACACCATCGCACGAACCAATAGACGCAAAGAAGTTATCCATATTACATAAGCAAATTGGGGCAGTTGGATTTAACGTTTGCGTACAAGTAACATCATCTGAAAATACTGCAGTAATATCACAAGCAAGTCCATCTGCTGTTTGACCTGTCAGGTTATAATTGATTGGACTTGTAAAAGGAGCAGTAAAAACTTGTTGATTTCCATTACAATCTGATACTGTAAGAGTTCCTGTTACTGGAGGATCCGTGAACTCAACTATCCCACTTGTTGTATAAGTATCAGTAGCTGGATCGCAAGCTGAAGTAAGAGAGGTCATGTTAGTCAGTAAGCAAGTCGCGCAATTGGCCCCTCCAATGATATAGTCTTCTGTAACTGAAGTGCCACAAATTGCATCAGAAACAGTTACGGAAAAAGGACCACTACATAAACCGCTAATATCGGTAGTTGTCTCTCCATTTGGAGTCCAAAAGTAGTTATAAGTACCACTTCCACCGGTAACAATTACCGAAGCATCTCCATCACAATCTCCAATGCATGTTTCATCTGTAAATGCTGGCACACTAACCAAAGGTCCATACACTTCTACGAACTCTGTCATTGTAGAAGTACATGCCCCATTTATAGTTGCAGTAATTGCATAAGTTCCTGATGCAGGATAAGTTTGGACTGGAGGATTATTACCTGTGTAAGTATTTCCATTTCCAAAATCCCAATCTGGCGCACCAATACTATTATCTGTAATGGTTATGTCTACCGTAGTTGCACATTGAATATTAGTTGGGCTAATAGTGAAATCAGCTTCTGGTGCTATGACCGCAGTCCCTCCAGTTACGCTAAAATCCATAAGACCTTGGGCTCCTAAAGTATAATAATCCACCAAAATCAAGTAAGTATTTCCAGCAACAACAGTTAATGGAGCATTGAACTCATCACCTGTAGGTCCATTAGGAGGATTTGAAGACGCTCCATTTGCATTACTACCTGCTCCGTCCCAATTATAATTGCAATCAACTTCCGTTCCTGGACAACCATTTGTAATATCATACATTGCCCAATCCAATTCAATTCCTGGATCACTTGGACTGGCTTGCCACTCAAAAGTTCCGGTTTGCAAAACAGTAAATTCTATGAAGACATCATTATTTGCACCCCCTCCAAAACAAGAAGGAAATGCTCCTGAAGCTCCTGTTGTTGCCATATCAACACTTATGGTAGAAGAAACATCACAAATTGGAATTGCAGATGAGCATAAATTCCCACCAGTTGGTGCTGGAGGGTTAGATTCTATGCATAGCTCAAAATCTCCTTCAGCACCTCCATTAGTAGCTACTGCAATCCATACTTGGGTACCAGCTGGAATTCCCCACCCCACATCCAAAGTGGTTCCACCTGTTTCAGTTAGGCAAAGTTCTAAGAAATCACCACAACCGCCAGTGTAAATTACAATTTCAGCGTCTGTCATACCTTGGGGGTCGATTGTAAATTGGTTATCCGCACCATTAGAAACGTAGGTATACCAAACTTCATTAACAGATGCCGCATTGCAGACTCCATAGAGTATGTTATCACTTGTAGCATTCAAAGTTGTACCTGTTTCACAGGCGTTACCTGAAGACAAGTCCATTACAGTAGCAGTTGCACAATCATTTGACTGTCCAAACGTGAATAAACTAGCTACTGTAAACAGTATTGATAAAAATATCTTTTTCATTCTCACAAGTTTATATCTCCGATGAATTTAAGTAAACAACTCTTTCTACTGCCGTAAAATCGGGAGAATTAATTACCGAAATTGGCAACACCTTTATTCTGATATTGTCTTTAACCGATATATATGACACATCATTTTCTTTTCTAACAGCGTCTATTTGGTCTATTAAAGAAATTTTTATTGCTGGTTTTTCTCTTGAATCAATAATTTGAATTTGATACGTCCCACCTGCTTGATTAAACCTTTCAGCATAAGATGTAGCTTCTTCTTCTGTAAGATTACTTTGACTGTAGCTAGAAGTAGGAAGAATTAGCAGGAAGAAAGCGAAAGTATAAATAACTTGTTTCATGGTATATTGGCTAAGTTGTTGACCTTTTAACGACTAACTTCACAAAGGTTGCCCTAAATATCGCATATTTTTTTCGTTAAACCAATTTATTAGGCATTCACCCTTATAAAAGGGGTCTTTATCCTTGTTTATTATTCTTTATCCCATAAAAAAAGGTTTCCTACCGATAGCTATCGGGATGGAAACCTTTTTTCACAATAAGT
>Ga0206130_10002926_pt1 | contig 23061 bp, 35 predicted proteins | sample Helgoland_Spring_9_FD_148637 | JGI IMG/M metagenome (GOLD analysis project Ga0206130, IMG submission 148637) | Pelagic subsurface seawater microbial communities from Kabeltonne, Helgoland, North Sea - Helgoland_Spring_Bloom_20160512_1 | ecosystem: Environmental > Aquatic > Marine > Epipelagic ... | reverse complement strand
ACTCCCCTTTGGTTCGGCAGAGCTTCAGAATCTCTCTCTTGAAGTTCTCTGCACCTTTCTCTTCAACCAGAGTCTTTACTTCCAGACTTGAGCCAAAGTACTTCTTCCAGTCCGACACTACTCGCGTCTTAACTTTGCGCTTTCGTGTCTTCGTCACTGGCAGTGTTTTTGGTTTCCAAAAGAACTTCTTACCGATATACTTCTTCCCAGTACTGAGTTCGGTAATCATATAAACGAAACCCTGATAGTCTTCAAGAAAAGTCTCATCAGGGTCAAATGTGTTGTCTTCGAATATCCATTCCATGCACATACTTATAAGTGCACTAACTTAGTCCTCTTCGTGAGTAGATTCGGCATCTGCGTCAGAACCGCACATGGGACAGTGACGCGGGATTTCATCATCTTCGTAAAGTACCCGAATGACGCTTTGAATGTCGCATATAGGGCACTCAACCACATATTCGTTTTCCATCTATACTACCTCTAACTCTATATCTTCCCACCCGAAGCATTCACCTTCCATACCGACTACGGAGTATTCGGTCACACGTTTTTCAAAGAAGTTATCATGTGATGCCCCATTGAGAACCCAATCTAACCACGGTAGTGGATTGGTCTTTTGTTTGAACAATGGTTTCATGCCTAACTGAAGTAGTCGACGGTCAGCAATGTGACGGATATAGTCGCGCACTTCCTTCTTGGTTAGGCCCTGTACACTGTTCCCTTTAAATGCGAGTTGAATAAACTTATCTTCTAGTTTAACAGCGTTCTCTGCCATCTGGTAGATTTTAGACTTCAATTCGTCGTTAACTATACGTGGATGTTCGTCTGTGAACTCGCGGAATAACTTTGCGTTACCCTGTACGTGAATGGTTTCGTCTCGGATAGACCACTCTACGATGGTTGCCATACCCTTCATCTTTCCAAAACGTTGGAAGTTTAGTAGCATAACAAATGATGCGAAAACCGACATGCCCTCATTGAACACTGACTGTGCGAGTGCAAGTGCAAGACCCATGTGACTAGAGACGTTACCATCTTTCATGAAGTCAATCTTGTCTGCCATCTCAGAGTACTCTAAGAATGCGTGATAATCTTCGTCTGGTAACCCCAGAGTATCGTTCAGAAGGGCATACGCACGTTGGTGTACACCTTCGCGGTTTGCGAACGAAGCCAACATGTTACGAACTTCGTTGTTTTTGAACTTCGGTATTAGAAGTTCGTGGTAGTTCTCGCCTACCTGCACGTCTGACTGTGTGAACAGTCGTAGTACGTGTGTGATGAACAATTTCTCATCTTCTGACAATTTAGTCTTCCAGTCTTGAACGTCTTCAGAGAGTTCTGCCTCATCTTCTACCCAATGGATTTCTTCGTGTTTCTTTGTCAGTTCTACCGCCCAAGGATATAGGAACGGTTTGTAAGTTTCTGATAATTTTAGTAATGACATATTAGTCCTTTAGAATTTGAGTTATGTATGGGGAAAGGGTTTCAGCAACTAGCCGATGGCCTTTCTCGTTGGGGTGCATACACCCCGTAAAGTACTTTTTGTTAGAGGTCGTTTTGGTATGTTTCAGGTAATCCACCATAGGGGGTTTATCGCCTGTCTTCAACCATCTCTCTGCACATATATCATGTAACGTGTTGTATAAAGAATTGCTCTCAATCCAATTCGGGTCTCCCTCTGGGGAAATCATTGACCAATCCTTTCTACCCAATCTCTGACCATTCTCCCAGACAGTTACTGTGTCCAAGTAGCTTTGGTAACAGAAACTGTTAATCATACGATACGGTATGCCCATCTTCTGACAAACATACGACACAGCAAGGTAAGAATTTTCGGTCTCTGCCCGTTGTATTGCCTCGTCAAGATATGACTTATACGAGTATTTCGTATCTCCCCGCAGTATGTCATTGCTGCGGTTGGCCCCTTCCAGAACATTAGGGTGTTCACTATCACGTAACATTGAACGGACTGTTAGTCGATTCCATTCACTGAATACGACCAAGAAGACATCCTGCTTGAGGGTCTCTTCATCAACGTTTCTAATGTGAGTCATAACCTGATTTGATATCGCCAGATTAGAACTTCTGGTTTTACCTCTTGATAGTACTTCGAGTCCAAGAAGTTCACCTAAATGATGAACAAAAGTGTTCTTGATGTACCCCCGGCCTTCTTCCTTAGAGTTATAATACCCCTCAACAAAACTGTCTCCGAATACTACTAACCTTCGCAAGCCCGACACTCATCGTCTCCTTGAACAGAACTAAGGTCTATATCTGTTTTCAGTTGAGACATAAGGTCTTCGAAACCACCAATGTATCTACCTTCTATGTAAATCTGCGGTACCGTCTTAACATCCTTTCGTCCAGTAACCTCAGCGGCAGTCTTCTTAATAACATCAAGGTCGATGTAGTCAAAATCAACTGCACGTAACTGTAATTCCTCAATTGCTTTAACGCACCAAGGGCAGTTAGATTTACCGTAGATGATGGAACGGTTGTCGTCCATCAGGGCGACTCTTTCCACTTTGTCCGACACAGTCTCCGCACGAGAACTCGCCTCGGTACGCAAATAGTATAGACCTTTCAACCCTTTCTTCCACGCGCTGAAATGCACCTTATTGACGTATCGCTTAGGTGTGCCGGAGGGAAAGAATAGGTTAACTGACTGTCCTTGACAAATGAATGGTTGTCGGTCAGCTGCATGGGTCACCACCCAATTCTGGTCTAGTTCTTGCGCGGTCTTGTATATTGCCTTCTCACCTTCATTAAGGAAAGGTAGGTGTTGAACCGACCCTTTCTTGGTGATAATGCTCGTCCACGTAGATTCGTTATCATGACCCTTCTCTTTGAGGAGTTGGGTCAGATAAACATTTTTCACTAGGAAAGAACCAGCACGAGTTCTATGCGTATAAGCACATGCCTTCAGTGGTTCAATCGATGGTGACGTTGATAAAATGACTCCCGACGACGCGTTTGGTGCTATTGCTATTAAATGCGCATTACGCACTTCTGAACCTAAACCGTCTGAGTATTCACCTCGCTCTTTCGCAAGGAGCCGTGACTCTTCTGTTGCTTGTTCGTTGATATGTTGAAAGACAACTTTATTTATCTCTCTTGCTTTATCAGACTCCCAAGCGACAGAGTGTTTCTGTAAGAGTGAATGGAATCCCATTGCACCCAATCCAATCGAGCGTTCACGTGACGCAGAGTATCGTGCCCGTGAAATGCTGTCTGGTGCGTTCTCGATAAAGTACTCAAGAACATTATCCAACATGCGAATAAGGTCTCGCACGATGTTAGTATCTTTCCACTCATCATAGTATTCTAGATTGAGTGATGAGAGACAACATACCGCAGTTCTGTCTGGCCCTGTCGGTAAGTGAATCTCGTTACATAAGTTTGACCCGTGAATCTTGAGTCCCTTATCTTTTAGAGGTTGGGGTAACCCGCGATTCGCAGCATCAATAAAGTTCAAGTACGGTTCACCCGTACGGAAACGTACCTCAAGGATTCGTTCCCATAACTTACGTGCATTGACGGTGTCTTTTACTGCATCGTCCTTTGGGTCACGTAAGTCAAATCCTGTGTTGTTCATGACCGCAGTCATAAACTCATCGGTAATATTTATAGCATTGTGAATGTTCAGAGCTTTCCGTTGAACATCGCCTGTTGGTATACGTATATTTAGGAATTCTACAATGTCTGGGTGATGTACATCAAGATATGCTGCATATGAACCTTTACGGGTCTTACCCTGTCGGTACGCAATCATATCTGCGTCTACCGTGTGCATGAACGGTATAGGGCCTGGAGCAATGTCCGACACTGTACGAACGTCTCCCCAGTGACCACCTACACCCCCACCCATAACGGACAACCAGCGCAATTCTGCTGTGTGGTCAATCAATCCTTCTAAAGTATCTGGTACATAAGTAAGGAAACATGAGATTGGCAGTCCCTTAGATTTATTATCACCATCGGGCGCATTAGAGAGTACCGGAGAAGCAAACATGAACCACTTCTTACTAACGTACTCGTATAACCTTCGTGCTAGGACTTCATCCATTTGTCCCTTATATATCGACCATGCTTTTGAAGCTCTTGCAAAAGCATCTTGTGGTGAAGTCTCTCCATCCACCATATAAAAATCTTTTAACATACCTACCGCGTAATCGGTGAGCAGGTCGTCCCTATCGTATTTCACGTCTACTGTCATTATTATTCCAAAGGTTATAGGTTATCTATCGTTTATAGAAAGGTAACCATTTTCAAACATTTTATATGTGGGAAACCTGTCACGCACCCAACTCGTATATTCATCTTCCGTAATAATATCAAAGTCTAACTCAATACCATTTTCTAAACAATGGGATTTGACTTCTTTCCATTTTGTTTTCATAACATCACTACAATGCTCCGATACTATCAGGATAAAAATACTATTCTTCTCGTATGTGCAATAGGTAACATTATACTCCTTAAAGAGCTCTTTGTCAATGTCGGAGAAGACGTTTTGTAGAAAATAATTCTCTCTTAAATGGTTATGTATACCTGACATTATTTGCTGTAATCGTAGAAAGGCTCGTCTTCCTGATACTCGTAGTTTTCAATGAGCATCTGTTTTCCAGTCTCCCAGAACTTCTTACAACATTTCTCTATGTACTCTTCTTGTTCTTCGGAGTCGAAGAGGCCTTCCCACATCAAATGATTACTGAATGGGTTCTCTGGATTTTTTACTAGGAATCTTTCTTTGGACAGTTTGTCGAAGTTAGAGTAACCCTGCATAGCAACATAGATTACTTCAGTTTCGTAGAACGAATTGAGAAGGACATCTTCGTCCTCGTTCGTTTTTTCTAGAATGACTATATTATAGTCGGTGTGGTTCAACAACTTCATACTCTTAACCTATAGTCTACTTGCAATTAATAACAGTTTAGTATATTTACTGCATATTATATAGTATTATGAGTGCTTTGTAAAGGGGGAATTAAGATTTTTTTTGGAATTTTTCTGGGAAAACTCTTCGCAGTAGAGCTGCAGCATCCTTGCGCTTCTTTTTGCGGTCATGCTTTTTACGTATGATAACAGTCTGGTCTGGATTTTCGCCCGCACCAGCCACACCCTTAGTGACGTTGGTGATTTCTTCGTCAAACTGTTTTATGAATTCTTTGTATGTTTTCATTTCATTATCTCATTGGCGGAGAATAGTACACGTCGACCAGTTCTCAAGTGGGTTCCTTCAAAGATAGAGATGCCTAGAACGTCGTGACATAGGTTGTCCTCTGCGACGCGAACTTGGTCACCCTTACGTACTAACTCATCTGCAGCGTCTGTGAGCGAGTCGTTAGACATCCGGTACACGCCCTGACCTAGGTTACCGTTCTCTAGGACATACCACTGAGAACTCTCTAGAAGAATATCCATAATATCGATACTTGTTGCTTCATGTATCTTCTGTAGGTTAGAGTTAGACAGTTCACCATGTTCTTTAATAAGAGCAAGTGCGGCACCATATCGCGCAACAACCGAAGAACCCCCAGGCGCCTTGGCCATAATTCTTTTAAGGTTAAACACAAGTCGGTGGAAAGACGTATAATGATCACGATAGGCTTCACGGTCTTCCATCTTGTCCATACTGAAGTCGGGATTCTTTTTACCGTCTTTATCGATGATGCCTGCTTTGAACGCACCTGTATCCTCGAATTTAGTAACGAGTAATTTCAGAAATCGAATTGTGTAGACTACGTCTACGGCTGACTTTAGGATGCCCATCTTAGTTCTCTTAACTTTTCTATAACGTATTTATCCATTTCAATACCTGTAAGGTCATCATTTTTTATAGCACGGAGGAAAATAAGGAAAGGTTTTATCGTTCCCCACTGTTCCAGAGGAATTTTTAGCGCTAACATCTCAACCCCTGCTTCATGACCGAAGACATTAAATATCACTATCAGGTGATTTAATATCAATCTTTCTGCAAGGTCGTTGTTCTGATGGTAACGATTAATCAGACGTTTAACGTACTTGAATCGTTTAAGGTCATCATAGAACTCTTCACCATCAATGTGTGTAGGGTTGTAATAATGTTTCGCAGCATAAACAACTAAATTGCTCTTATTCAACTTCATAGTATGGGTCTTTAAACTCACTTAATGTAAAGTCCGGTAGTTCCGGTTCCATTCTATTTAGTTCTTTAATAAGAGGTTCCATCCAGTTCCAGTCAGCGATACTCTTCCGCGTGACGCTTAGAGTGTCCGAGAAATAGAAATAAGTGTACTTAGGGGATTCCTTGCGTATCCGCATATCCAATTCGCCGTTATGAGCGTACTTCTTCAGCAGATGATACTGCACTAGGTCTTCACCAACCATAAGATATGGGCTGTAGTGCATCATACCAGCGGCTTTCCTAGAGAAAAATACCAAACGGTTAAGTGTATTGCGTCTATCACCATAACGTAACGCAAACTCTTCAAGACACACACTATTCTCTTTCCACTTTCTGGCCTCTTCTTTGGTCAACCAGTCACACTGTTTCATGATTAGTTTTATCGCATCGTCTGTTACTTTGGGTCGATACTTCCTAGTGGTATTACTATCTAACGCATGAGGAAAGAAGGGCCCATAACTTGGGGGAATGAACATATGTTCTTTAGAGACACTATTAGAATCTACCTGTTTTCTAAACAGGTCGAGAAAACCGTCTTTGTAATTGCGGATACCTATCTGGTTATACAGACAGATGACATCGGGGGGAGAGTCGCCTAACGCAACTGTACGATAGAGGTTTCTACCATAAGGGGTAATCATATCATCACCGTCTACGTGTACCATATACTCGTTGTCACTCTCTAGGAAGAGTTTCAGTACAGAGTTCTTACCCGTTGCGGGGGTACCATCAGAATCGGTGATATAATATTCAATATCTTTAGACACACAAAACTCCGTGGCAATTTCAACGTACTCTTCATTCAGAGTGTTGATTACTACCACGGTCTCGTTGGACTTCAGAGTTTCAAACTGCCGAGCGAGGGCGTATAGCGACCCGCTCGTCAAGACATAATATTTAAAGGACATGGATTATCCGTGGTGGATTCCAGCTTCCTTTAGTTTCGCAACTAGAACGGTTTTTTTACGACGACGGTCTAAGTTAATACCGTTCGCCTTACCTAGGTCGTCTAATTCGCGTTTAGTCATATCTTCTATCATACGAAGTGGGTCAGTGTTTCTGGTCACATCAACAACTCTGTTCGGTGGGTCTTGACGGAACAGGTTTAGTACATAATGAAAGATAGTTGATAACATAATATTAATTCCTTACTCAGTTATTTTGTTGGGGTCTTATCACCGTTTTTGAGATTGTCAGCGCCACTTCGAGCAGGAGCTTGTTTCATATCTTTACCGCCCGCTTTGAAAACTACGTCATGACCTTTCTCTTCGCCATCCTCAATCTTCTTATCAGATTTCTTGTGCATCTTAATGACTTCTTTATCGTGCTCAGAAGAATGGTCATCATACTTCTCACCATCTGCTGCGATTTTCTTAGGGTCATTTTTTGCTTCGACAATCTCTGACCACATCTTTTCAAATGCAGAACGAGTATCAACACTTTCTATCTTAGTGATTTCTGCTTTCTTATCGGCAGTCTTAGGATTCTTTTTGATTTCCGACTCACCATCAGCTTCTGGTTCTACTTCGGATTCGTCATCTGGTTCTACTTCGGATTCGTCGTCTTTCTTCTTAGGTGGGAAAGGCTTCTTCTTATCATCTTCTTCTTCGTCTTGTGCTTCATAAAGGTCATCGGCATTTTGTTTACCGTACTTCTTAATGAAGTCTTTCTTAGACATCTTTTCGGAATCGTCAATCATCTTGCTTTTAACTTTACCTTCTTTGGCAGGTTTCTTACCACCATCGATAGCGTCATCAGTCGCCTTACGCTTCTTGTGAAGGTATTCATCCGAAGAATCTACGTCACCATCGTTGTCGATGTCCTTGTCCTTACGGTCTTTGAACTTCTTATCGTTCTCTGCATCGTTGACAGGGTCGAGTTTCTTCTCTTCAACTTCTTTTTTCTTCTTGTCAGTACCGTAAGCCTCTGCGATTTGTTCCTGCTCGGAGACCTTCATCGACAAGTAAGCCTCCATAATTTTATTGATATTCGACATCATCAGTCTCCGTTAAATATTATGCGTCAAAAAATATTTTGACTACTACACCAGCAAACACGGTTGCGGATAATGTAATAATATATTGCATCACCTTAACTGTTTTACCTTGTTCTTGAATAGAATCTTCCATATCATCCATTCGCATGGAGAAACGGTTCATCCGTTCGAAATGTTGAGAATTTGCTTTCTCCATGTTAATTAATTTTTCTTCTGCCCGAGCGAGGTCGATCATTGCATCAGAAAGTTTATCAATCTTATCTTCGATTCTTGCGAGTCTTTGCTCTTCACGTTGCACATGGTCTATTAATGCTGTGTTATTATCTGCCATTTTCGATCAGCCCATTAGTATTGATTATATAAGTCTTAATATAGATTAGTAATATAAATGATTAGTAATGTAATTAGTTGACTTATGGGTTAAGGTTACGTTTATTTATAATAAATCAATTACCATGCGCGACACGACCAATAACGTGCCTTCCACTTCGGGCCAGGGTCTGCACAATTGTGCCTCGCCCTGAAACTTTTTCGACGCGCCGGGTTGTCTTTCTTGATTTCCATATTCGGGTCACCGAATGAAACCTTGACGACATTACCTGACTCGTTCTTGGTATATACGTAGAACTTCTTAGAACCACCGCGTACAGGTTTGTTCAAAGTAACTTTCCTACCTTGATGTTCTGCTTCGGTTATCTCTAGTTCTTCGTCGAGAGACTTACACGCCTCACAACATCCTTCTTCTACATACTGTTTAAACTTTTTCATGGTCATCTATCCATCTTTGGACTTCTGCCTTGGCAGAAGCGACATTCTTATATCCAGTGACCGGATACCTTGGGGTCTGTCCACTTTTATCAAAAACTGTAGGCAGTACTTTCTGACTGCCGTCTTTATTAAACTTCATGGAATCCATGCCAGATAAACGTATTTCGAACTTACCGTCCGAGGTCACATGTTTGAACACTTTCTTATTACCATGATAACCATCAGGAACTTTCTTCCACTTTATGGTCGTCCGTGTACCCTCAGAAAAAGCTATAAAACTTTTCATTACTTTTTGCCGGTCATCTTCCAGACGGCATGACCCAATTGTTTTGGGTTCATCTTTTCCATCTTCTTCTTGTTCACATCATTGACTTTGTTGTAGACCTGAACAATCAGATTGGCGGTTTGTATGTCTAGACCTTTCTTTGCAGATTTAGTCTTGACGATATCTTTTGCTAGTTCAATAGTGTTCTGTTCATCGAGATTGACAGACTCTTTCATTGAACCAAAGCCAGGATCAAACCCAGTAATATCACGGAGATTCGCAGTTGCGGCAAAACGAAGGTACTTTAACTTAACACTTCTACTCTCAAACTCTGCGTAATCAACATCACCAGAACTTGATGCTTGTGTTAGATGATACATCAATCCACGTTTAACATCAATCTTAATTAGAGGAAAGAGGTCACCTGCCATACTGTTGCGAGTAGCATAACGGAATACTGTTTGACCAGTCTTGACCTTTGCTTCCTTACCGACATACTTCTTGTCTCCCGCATCCAGACCGAACAACACGATACCGTCTACCTTACCAGTACCAACTACACCGATCACTTTGTGACCTTTCTTTTCTCCGTAGGCAACTACCTTTTCTTCACCCCAGTTACTAGGTGACTTATCTAAGAATTGTTGGTATGCTTCGTCAAGTGTCTCGCGCATTATCAACTTCCAACCTTGGCGCTTCATCTTGTCTGCTTCTTTACCGTCAACCTTGCGAGTATATGGGCCCTTCTTCATGGTATAGACTTCCGCACCTTCTTCAAGGTAGGTCGTGGCCCTTTTTTCTACAATCTTTCTTTCGTTAAGAGTTCTTAACTCACTAAAAGTCTTCACGTTTAACTTCCTCTTGATGCACCACGAATCATTTTCGTTGCTGCTCGATTTGTATTGTTTATTTTTAAATTGGGGCCTTGCGTCCCCATTGTACTAAATTGGTTGTTTTCAAAACTAGTAGACTGTAACTTTTCCTTCTTGGTTTGTGACATTTTTTTGTTACGTGGTTTCTTAGTCTTACTCATAACTAATCCTTATGCTAAATCTTTGTCGTGGTTAAGACCACCCTTCTTCTTTTTAACTATGAAGGCGTTTACTCGTGCGTGACCCCATTGTTGTGGTGTCGTGCCTGGACGGTGACCCGTCTTCCATGCTGCGACTCCACGGTTATAAACCTTTTTTAGAGTCTCTGGAGATATACCTGACTTCTTTGCCTTAGAAGCGATACCGTCTGGGCCTTCTTCCAGATCTAATGTATCATACACTGAATAACGACCTTCGTCAAGGTATTTCTTAAAATTAATCATGGTTTCCAATCTCCTAACATATCGTGAAGTACTTTATCGTCCATACCCGCATATGTCTTGGCGACCTTCTGTGCATAATACTGTGTACCATGACTCAGTTTACCTTGAGAGTCTTTGCTCTTACGGGTCAGAAGTTTCTTCAAGGTCATCAACGCATGTTGGTATTGTTTTTTGTTCAGGGTCTTAGACTTTATTTTATCCATGAACCCTTCATTAACACCTACGATATTCTCTTCTGCAACACAATCAGGAACTGTCTTATCACCTTTCTTTTTCATACCGACTTGCTTGTAACCGTCCCAACAATCTTCGTCATACATGTCTTTGAATGACTTGGTATACTTTGATGGTTTGGTCTTAGCGGCCGCATCGCCAGGTGCTGGTTTGTATGCAGAGGAATCGTCATCTGCTTTCTTACCATGCTTTTTGAAGTGTGCGTCACGTTTCGCTTTCGTGGACTTTGCAAGGCCTTTGTGATAACGAGCCGGTTGAGTACCTTCTCGGTCTTTTATATCGGGGTCTTGTCCTTCATACTGGATGACTGGACTAGTTGTCTTAAACCCTTTCTTACGCATTATAGTCTTGTTAACCATTTCGAACTCACCGTTCTTATAGTTTACAACGACAGGTAAATTTAGGTCTGACTGCATATCTTTCAATACCGCCTCAGCATCCCCATGCTGTTTTACACCTTTGCCCTTGTTCTTTGCAATCTTCTTGAACAGCCGTTGAAGTTCCGTTACCTTAATAGCGGGTTTGTTACGGGTATCATTCATACGGTCTGCGAAGTGTCGCGTAAACTCGATGTCGATATTGAACTTCTTCAATAGACGGTCACCGAACTTTTCTAAATCGTTAAGTTGCCCTTGGGTCACATCTTCGGAGATTAACTCCACAGATTCTAACCACTTGCGCATCTTCTTGCCTTCGTTAGTCTCAACGATGACATAGTTTGCACCTAGGATAGATATGGTAGCAATCTCATCACTTTCTTTGATTACTACCACATCCCCTACCTCGAACAATTCTCCTTGCACGAACTTCTCTCGTGTTTCGGATACTGTCTCAAGTTCTAGGTGATTACGGAATTCACTGGCTTCCTTTAGTCCCATACCCTTACGCACATCGTTAAACAACTTGCGTGTGTCTGGATTTGACATGGACTTAGGAACACCTTGCGAGAAAGAAACAAAATCATTATTCGTTGCGTTCTCTCTTTGTTTAGAAGCAGACATGCCTTCAACACCAGTAGCGTCTGGATCTCTCTTACCGGCAGATACCACCTTGATGTTCTTGAAGTTATAAAAACCATGTCTTGCTTTCTGTCCGTTGTACTTATTCAACAGGACATCAAATTCTGTAATTCTGTCGTCACCTACAACCATAGTTACTGACTTGTAACCTTGGTCATATAGTGCGACCATGGCGTTGATAGCGGTCTTGACAGACTTATCCACCATGATATTCCGTGCATGTTTCGGAAACATTTTTCTTGTGTGTTTGATTTTATCAGAGTACGATAGCGGATTCTTCTTTGCGTCTTGTGATTGGGACACAAATACTTTATAGTCTGCTTTCCCAGACTTCTTCGCTAACATATCCATTACCTTGCCGTGACCAATCGTAGGAGGATTCATACGACCAAACGTGAAGTATACTTCGCGTTCTTCTTCGACAAGATATTGACTAAAATTCTTAATCACTTGTTATCGCCCTTAGACTTGTTTCTCTTGCGTTCGATTTCTTGTTTACGAACGACCTTTACAAGTTTCTTAGCTTGACGATCTATGCGTGACTGTACCGCAGGTTTTTCGAGTCTCTTCTCTATACTCTTCTTGCGAGCAACAGACATCTCACCTTTATCCTGTCCCTTAGTAATCTTAGAGACCATAGCTTTACGCGCCTGTCGGCGAGCACGCTTCTTTAGGGTATCCATAGAGGCGAACTTTCTCTCGGCACGCTTACGTGCCATTGCGATACGAGCTTTATTTTTTTTCATTCGCATCGCCATTTTACGGCGTTGCTGCATATCTAAAACTTCAGATATAAGATCTTTAAATGACAACATGTCATATAATCCTTCTGTTGGTTTATCCCATTATTATCTTCGGGCTGAGTCCCAACCCTTTAATATATTAGGTGAAAAGTTGTTGTATGAAAATTCCATACGGTCAACAAGTTTCACCGCATCACCACCAAGCGTATCAATTGCAACGTATCCCTCTTCACCAGTCACTTTGTAACCATTAGAAGTTTTCACGAATGTATCAATCGATTTAAGTTTGTCTAAACTATTTATAAGTTTTAATTTCACTAAAACTATTAATTTTTGCAATTCAAACATCTTAACTAGGTTTGCCTTGTTTGTATCAGAGAAAAACTCCATTTCATCTTTCATTTTGGCAATCCAAGTGTCCTTACCACGTTGAGATTTCTTGCTTGCAATCTCTTTTTTGTAATACGCTTGCCTATTACTTATCAATCCATTAACGTGCTTTCTTGAGTCCGGAAGTAGTGCACCCGCACGTACGAACGAGTTATTATATGTCTCAATCTTTTGTGCGAACTTAGGATTCTCTGCAACTGTCTTGAGTGTAGTGGCAGAGGTCTGTTTGAACAGAGTACCAATCTGTGTCAAAAGTTTGTTGACCTCTTTGGTCTCACGCTCTGACATCGTCGCGTTAGTTGCATCCTTCAACATTGCGTCTTGTGACCAGACATTACGAGACTTCTTTAACTTACTAACGTCTACACCGTAGTCTGCTGTCATGTTTTCAAAAGAACTGCCTTTGTAAGTGGTGTGCCAGACGATACCAATCTTTGCATCACGTATTTCTTTCGCTTGGTCATAAGGTACTGCATATACGATTGACTGCGGGTGGAACACACTGTACTTCTGACCGTCGATAGTTTTAGTAGTCACGTCGCCATCACCGAACATAAAGTCTCCTTGGATAACGCCCTTAATCCCTAGACTAGGTAGGTACTTGAGAGCGTCCTTTAACTTAGTGTTTAGGTCACCCGACGTGTCTGCGTCGATGTCTGCATCGGTCTTGTAGACCTTTGGGTTCTTGTTGAAGATGCCTTTCTTAGCAACGAAGAACTCGCCGTCGGTTGGGTCAATACCACAAAATACAGCAGGAGCACCGTCCCACTTAACTGAGACACGACCACCGCCAGAACCAGCAAGTAGGTCTCGGAGGCCGCGCAGAGCATTGATTGCCTGACGCGTACCATCGACTCCACCGTACAGGACTTTGTCCTCGATGTGAGTCATGTGCGTGTTCTTTTGTTCCGTGATGAAGTCTGCGAAGGTTTCCATTATGCTGGGTTGTCCACTAAAATAATATCGAATGTTGCAGATACCTGTGTTGCCTGACCAGCTTCAACGTCGATTTTAATGTCGTGTTTTTCTGGCACAACTAGAGGCACCGGATATTGAATATCCAGACTTTGTCCGCCTGCAGCATTTAAGTTTGCTTTGATTCGGAACACACCACCATTTAGAATCTCACGACAGAAAAGACGGTATGTCATACGCGAGTTGGTAGATGCTTTATCAGAACCCAAATGAATCCCCAAGATATAACCAGTCTTTCCGGCAGGGACTGTGTATGTTGCCATCAACGTCTGACCTAGTCCAGATTGGATCTTTGCTGCAAGGTCTCCGCCTTGGTTGATAGTGATGTCACTTGCGTTTGTAATCGTCGACATTTTAGCACGGAACACACGAGAGAACGTCAAGGTGCCTGTGCTACCAATCGCGATGGTCTCACTCTGTAGGTTGTAGTCTGCATCTAGTCCATCGACTATTACAGTCTCTCCAACTTCTGTTGCAGATGACACAGAAACCACACCAGCGTCTGGGTATGGGTATTCGACATCACCATCATTACCGTCCCAGATAGTTCCGGCCGTTACGTCTCCATCGGTCGCACCAAACTTGTTGATGTGACTGTATCCGGTAAGAGCACCAGCTGCAAGTGGAATATTACTTGCCGCACCAGAGGTGTTTAATAGATTACCGTCTTTGTCCGCAATCATCACGACTTCGTGAAGGTCTTTGTTGAATAAATTTTGTTGTCTTACTACGCTAAATTGTGCCATGAGAAGTCTCCTATAGTAACACTTTTCCTGTTGCCGGTTTGCTTTTATAGTCACACATAATGTGCGAAGGATACAAACCACCCTGTTTATTTCTAATATTTATCTTAAAATCAAAGTATTGATTACTGAACACAATATCAATACGTTTACCTTTACCTTGAGCACCACCGTATTGAATCTCGACATCACCCGTGATAGTAGAATACTGCGGATTTTTCGCAGAAGACATTTCCCAGAAGTAAACCTTTCCACCTTCCATACCATGAACCATCCAATAACCAGAACCGATACATGTTTGAAGGAAATTCTTTAACTTGGTTTTGTTCATAGAGCTCTTTACAGAAGGAAACTTTTGTTTCCCATACTGCGTGAACACCTCACACAACATAATTTCGTCCAACCCAAACGTCTCTATTATCTGCTTGCCGATTGGAGTGGTTATTTCATTCTTTAACATATCTCTCTGAGTGAAGATTTGTCCAACACCAGCATTCATGAAAGTGAGAGTACTTGAGAACTTCAAAGATAGATATGATTTTTTACCATTGGCATGAACTAGAGTAATATCCGTCAACTTCTCACCATGTGCTTTATGGTCATTGGGTGCAATATATAACTGACTACCCTGTACTGCGATAGGACGCTTTTGGTTCTGTCCACCTTCAGCCAATACCTTGACTACCGGAGACTTTTCCTTTTTAGCACAAGCTTTGAGAATGTAGTCGACTTCTTTCGAATACGTCTTAGTACTCATAGTACCCGTCAATTGTTCGTTTAGAACATCGACGAAGTCATGTTCGAATTTGATACCTTTGTTTACTCTGGTACCGCCGGCAGGTTGACCACCGAACTCTTCGGTCTTCTCTAACTTAGTTATCGGAAAAGATGTTGGCGCAGACTGTCCCTGAAGTTTACCGCACACTACAATCTTTCTTTTGGAAACGGGTAAAAGTTTCAGAGCAAATATCATACCCACGATATCATGGGTATCACCTGAAGAGATCTTCTTGTCGTTTATTTTAATATACTCTGCAACCAGAATACCTTCTCCTTCAACGACAAAATTATTAGACTTACCGTCTCTAGAAAAAACCTTATCCACAAGAAGCTCAGAGCGATACTCTCTGTTCTCCTTGGTGATTTCACTGTAAGATAAAGCTGCCATATTAATATCCTTTGTTATTTAACTCTAATTTGTTTGTAGAGTATAACATATACTATTTATATGTCAAGAGAATTTGCGGAATTTTCTTCGTTATATTGAGAAATAGTGTCTCTTAGAGGGCGCACCCAATTGTCACGATGTTCAACAAACACTTGAGGTTCGTGATTATCAACAGAGATAATTGTAACGAGTTGGGTGATAGGCATACCCGTGCGTTCTTCCCACATAATAGAGTAGGCAGATTCTTGCATGAAGTAGTTCTTAATCCAGTCAAGGCGCTTAGGCTTCATAGAGGTTTTGTAGTCAATAATTGACAACTTACCATCAAAGACACCGACGCAATCCACACGACCGGCAACACCCAAGTGAGTAGAGTACAAGGGGGCTTCTTGAGCATGGACGACAGACAGACGTTCGTCGAGAATAGGTTTAATCTTTAGGAAAGAGTCTATTAGGTCAGGAGTACGTTTGGTCAACTTCATTTCCCCATTGTCGGGGTCGATTGCCATGTACTTGTCCCAATCAGGGTCATTGTTCACATACTGTTCACAGATTTCGTGAACCGCAGTACCACGCGTAGATGCGCGATAGGAGATACGGTTTGCTTCTTTCTCACCGACACGCGCCTTCCACTTCGCGATAGAATCACGAGATAAAATAGAAAGTACAGTGGTAATAGAGGGAAGGTTGATACCTTCGGGGGTTTCGTATTGACGACCGAACTGAGTAGTCACGGCAGTCATTTCTTGCAGTTCTATGGGAACATGTTTAAACATAATATAATCCAATTCAATTTAATATACCCCTATTATAAAGGATTTGAATGGATTTGTCAATAGGTAAATGTGACTAATTTTACTATATTGGTCAAATAAGAATCCCCACGAATACGGGGGCTCTTGTAGGGTACTTTATGTCTTGGAGAACCTTAACTTACTGCTCTGGCATTTTTCTCATGCACAAAAAAACCGCCCAAAAGCGGTTTCTTCGATGTTACTTGTCGGCTAAGCTTTCTACAGCGTCGTGAGACTGGAGGCCGTCCCAGAACTCTCACCAGATGCCCTAATTATAGGCTTTGATAGCAGACGAGTCAATCACCGCTGAGAATAGCGGCAGTCATTTCAGTCAAAGGTATAGGGTCGTGTGTAAACATAATATAGTCCAATTCAATTCAATATACCCCTATTATAAAGGATTTGAATGGATTTGTCAAGGGTGATAGGTGACCAATTTAGGACTGTTGGTCACGTAAGAATCCCCACGAGTACGGGGCTCTTTATGGTACTCTTATGGTTTGGTGAACCTTAACTTGCGAGAGGTTTAATTCTCTGCTGCTTGGCATTTTTAACATGCACGTTTTGAGAGATCGCAGTTATCAAGTTAGTGCGCAATGTTAGGCGCAATGTTCATCTCTTTTAGTACCGAGCCCCGTACAGTGGGGAAATTGGTGGAGGAACGGGGAATCGAACCCCGATCGACGCCGTGCAAGGGCGCAGTAATCCCGTTATACTATTCCCCCAATAATGCTATTACTTCTTCCTTGTATTTACTATGAAACATTTCATGATGATTTGGACATAATGGTATAAGGTTATTTATATCATTGTTATGATGGTTCTCATCCATATGATGAACCACCACAATCTTATCAAAACCACATATCCTACATTCTTTAGGATTATGTCGAAAACATAGAGTTCTATAGTTAGTAGCGTTTTTATTCCAATAGTCTTGTCTATTATTGGCACAACTTCTACTACAGAATTTAGATTCTGTCACTTTCTTGGTGAGTGCTCTACCGAATACGGTATATGATTCTCCGCACCTAACACAGTCTTTACTATGTTCTTTTTCTTCACCAAATCTTTTATTGTAAGCAGCTGTTTGTTTTTGTTTATACTCTTCAGTATGATAACGACCATTATTCATAATGCTCTCCTTTGTTAATCACACTAATATTTATAATAAATGCGATTTACAAACACTCCTACCTCTATACTTTCTTATCTCTATTTATAACCTTCTCTTTCTTAACCGATTCCTCGGTCTTTTTCTTCTTACCAAAGATGTTGTCCCAGTTATCTCTTCCTTGTTTTGATAACGTCTTAGACTGTATGGCGTCTCCGGTTATATCGTTTCTGCTTACCATTCATACACCTTTAGATTTGGAGCGGGTAGTCGGGTTTGAACCGACCGCCTCAACCTTGGCAAGGTTGCGCTCTACCAAATGAGCTATACCCGCAATATTGGAGCGGAGTGTAGGAGTTTCACCTACCTTCAATGGGGGGCACCCATAGACCCAATAACTGGCCTCCGCAAATTCTTTACTCTACAGTCAACTGGTCGGCCCATTTCAATTCCTGAATGATTCTATTATACCAATTAGAATCTTCTTCTGAATTGTTCGGATTATCCCTTTCTACAGTCAATTGTTCTATACGCACAGTTATATAGTCTGTTCGTCTAGACGCCTTACGTGATATCCTATCTAATAACTTTTTCTTCGAACCTGTCAACACTTCTATATTATTATAATCCATTGTCATTACACCCCAAATCTCTACGCGAGTCTTCATCATTGTTAGTTACACAATTACCACTTGGTAATTCTTCTGGTACATATCTCATCAAGTCTGAGTCGTATAGACCCTCTTCTAAGAAAGAAATTAAGTTGTCTGTCTCTTCATCAGTCAGACTGAGAGGAACAAACCGATAATCCAAATCAGTTATCTCTACCTGTGGATGTTCAGGAATACCTGCTACTTTATATCGTACAACATCTGCTATAGATGACATAGAACCACCGTGACCGAATACAGTAGTATCTTTAAGATTGTATAGGGGTGGTACCTTAAAGGCAAAATCAGACATCTGGTCACCAGTAAATCCACCACGACCTTTTCGGTCGGCTTCTTTCACTTCACCAACAGTCTCTTCCCAGATATCCAAGTCATGGAAACCTAGAGTCATAAACACTTCACTCGCCAAAGAACCGACAGGTGAGGATAACGCAGGCCCATTATGACACCCTGCACAATTACCTTTACCGAAGAACACCTTCGCACCTTCGACTTGTTCTAGGGTCATAGCATTTTCATCACCTCGCAACAACCTCTGGAAGGGTGCGCGGTTTGCAAGTACAGTACGTTCATATGCTGCAATCGCAAGTGCAGCTGATTCTAACATATCATGAGGTTGTGACGTACCATATGCCGCTTCAAACATCATCTGATACTTCTCATTAGTGGTAAGGATAGAACCCTCTTCGCCAGGATTAAGTCTATGCACTCCTAGTCCAGCAACCGCCTGAGTCTCCAGACCAGAGAAGTTACGTAAGTTAGCTTCCTTCGGAGTACCCTCGGTGAAGTGTCGTTCAGGATCTATACCAATATTGACAATACCACCAATCACATTACCGAATTGACCATTCCATAACATAACTTCTTGGTATGCGGTATTCAATATAGTAGGCGATGTTAAAGGTTGTACATCAGCAAACTCTTCCATACCTTCCGCGAAATTACGATGGTCAAATCCAATACCACCTTCACCAATACCTTGACGAATACCGGACTTAAATCCGTTCTGACCATTATGACAAGATGCACAAGACCATGTGTTGTTCATATCGGTTTCATTGGTCTCGGTCGAAGTCATACCAGTTTCATGGAAAAGCAACTTGCCGAGTTCCACCTTATCCGAGGTAATAGGATTACTAGGGTCTTGTGGGATGTTTAAGAAGTCATCGCTCTCTGGTAGGATATAACCTTCATAGGAACCAGTCGGTGAGGTTACACTCAATATATCACGAAGTTCACCAATAGAAACTTCTAGAGCTGTGGGTTGTGGGGGCGGAGTAACCGTTATAGGTTCTACCGGAGTAGTCTCAGAACCACCGGAACCACAGGCAGTTAGGAATATAGACGATGACAACAACGCAATTTTACTATTCATAATATAAGAGCCTCTCATAACTCTTTTCAATTGTAGTGGCGGAGAGGGTGGGATTTGAACCCACGATACGCTATTAACGTATGCCAGTTTTCAAGACTGGTGCATTCAACCGCTCTGCCACCTCTCCATTTACTACGTATGATACACTAATAATTACTGCTTGTCAACCCTTTTTATAAAAAAGTTTGGCTGGGGTGGGAGGATTCGAACCTCCGATATCGGGATCAAAACCCGAGGCCTTAACCGCTTGGCGACACCCCATACCTGTTTTGCTCTACTGGGCACCACTGATTCAGTTATTTTAAAAGGGGAATCAGACCCTTTATAATTAAGTGGTCGGAGATAAAGGATTCGAACCTTTGGCCCCTGCGTCCCAAACGCAGTGCTCTGCCAGACTGAGCTAATCTCCGTATATGGAGAGCAGTTTACCTCTTACTCAGGAGACGGGCGTAACGACCAGCACAAGTTTAGAGTCATTTCGGGACTATAAATTAATCTTCTCGAAAAAAAGCAAAGTAGATGACTATGCAAGCTACTATACTTATTATTAAAATATCTATAAAATTCATGGTACCTCTTTTACTGGTGGGGGGAGGTGGATTCGAACCACCGAAGCTTTCGCGTCAGATTTACAGTCTGATCCCTTTGGCCGCTCAGGAATCCCCCCAATTGAACTGTACCTACAAAATAGTTGGCGGACTGGACGGGACTCGAACCCGCGACCTCAGCAGTGACAGTGCTGTATTCTAACCAACTGAACTACCAGTCCTTTTATTAGGGTTTCCCCATGTTTCCGTTTGAGAATGACAATTAGGACATAACAGCCGCAGATTTTCTATGCGATTGTCTCTATTGTTACCGTTGATGTGGTCAACCTGTAATATTAGAGTCTTTCCGTTGTATTCTCTTCCCACTCCACATTCGGAGCATGAGTCATATAGTTCGTTGATATATCTCCTGATACCTTCTCTGTAGTTAGAATCTTCTACCAACTTCTTTTTGACTACGTCCTGTCCTTGACATTTATTACTACAGTAGATGCCCTTAGATTGACTTGGGTAATACTGAAATTCAGTATCACAATTTTTACAGATACCTTGTGCCATTATACTTCTCTTTATTAGAATGATGTATTTATTTATACCATTCTAACTTTTAAGAAGCACTACCAGTCCAAATTCTTTTTAAATAAGTGTGGTCGTCTTCAGTCTTTGTCAGAACAAACACATCACCTTCTTTAAAGGGTAAGTTAGACAAATCCAAAGCCTCGTCATCGTGTTCACTCAACAACTCAAATCCGTTAGTATCTATCTTAAATTTATATCCGAGATATAGCATTTAGAACCACTTTTTCCCTTTCTTCTTCTTGAAAGGATTTGTAGGTGTAGGAATCTTGTCGACGATAGTCTGTACCGGAGCAACAACTTCTTTTACTGGAGCGACGACTGGAGCAACAATCTTATCTACAGTGTCCTTTACTGGTTGCACAACATCTTGCACTGGGGCGATACTGTCTTCTACAACATCATATGCGGGGTCAACATCTACAGTGACAGTTCCTTCGGTCTTCACACCAACAATAAACGCGAGGTTTACTGACCCGCCAATCGTAATGGGTTTGCTGTCCTTGTTCCAATCTGGGACTTGATAACCACCACCGATAGTTCCACCTACCTGTGCACCAACAGATACAGACGTATTGTTAGTTGCAGCAACACCTAGGCTTTCATTGGTGTAGTAAGTTTTAGTCCCAGCGCCTGCCTTTGCTCCTGCAATCGCACCACCTTCAAACCAACATCCGTCCGTACCGACGTTTGCCTCACCACCTGCCCATGCGTACAGTTCTGCATATGCGTACAGTTCAACACCCGCAGCGTGGTTACCGTTCTCGTACTCCGCTTTCAATGCGACTTCTGCACGAAGTTTCGCTTCTGCAACTGCTTCGATATATAGGTTATCGTTTCTGTAAGTAACACCATATCTCGCAGACGCAGAGGCCTCTGCATTCATTAGTGCCTGACCTCTCAGTACATTACCGTCTGGGTCTGTCCACTCACCGCTTGCGTTTACATAGATTCCAGCACCCGCACGGTACTCACCGTTTAAACTAGTGTCGGTGTTATCGGTACTACCGTCAGCACCAGCATTTGTACCTGAATTTATATCTACCATTAATCATTCTCCAAATCATTAACTCTATCGTGTTCATACAACTTCAGGAACCCGTAATGAATAGTTTTCATAATATCTTTACGCCAGTCATTAGGGGTTTCACCCTTCTTACCATATCGACCATTGTACTTGTCGATGTTACCAGAAAAGAAACCCATACCGTGGCCGCGGTCAATGATTACTTCCGAAGACTGTAGTCCACCCTGACCATAGTGACCACCATAGGTAGAGTCGATGTAGTTCTTGAACTCTTCAATTAGAGCACCCTCATTAAACTTGTAGTCAATTACACCAACGTCTGCGGCATCTCTCATAGAAACGCCATTTGTGTATCTCTCAAACTCTACAGTCTCATTAGTATAAGGTGGGGTGTGTGCATAAATCGTCTTACTCATATTACCATTCTCTCAATATAGTTGTGCCTAACATAAACAAAGAAACCGCATTCAACATAATCAGTGCGCGATCTTTCCAAATAACTGATACCCAAGTCCATAGTATAATGCCTAAGAACCCGATTGTCAAGTCATACATTCTATAATCTGGGCCCGCAGAGCGCATCGCCATAGAAATTAAAATTAAAATAGAAGCAATCCATTTCAGGTACCAATCGAAATCTTCGGGATACCATCCACGGTCAGGTTTGCTGCGGCCGTCTGCTCTTACTTGGGGGTCTCCGTTCATGACACACTTCCGATAGTGCGACGAACGATATCGTTGTGATTGAACTCTGCCCAATACAACTCAAACGCGACTCCGTCTTTGAGACCTTCGAACTGGTGGATCTTGCCTGGCTTGACTTGGGTGAACTCGCCCGAACGTAGTATGGTTTCGTCAACAAGACCATCTTGGTCATCTTGCCAAACACGCACAATCATCTCACCGGATTCTACGAAGAACCCGTTCCATTTGTGTTCGTGCAAATGTTCGGAACACTTGAAACCTTTTTTAAACTCGATACGATGAAACTCAAGAACACCGTTCGCGTGAACTAGTTCTGTCTGTCCCCAGATCTTTCCTGCTTTCATTGTCATACTAGTCTCACTGGTTCATAATAATTTGGTACGAGTGAGAGGACTTGAACCTCCACTGATTTCTCAACAAGAACCTAAATCTTGCGCGTCTACCAATTTCGCCACACTCGCATTTT
>Ga0206130_10002925_pt1 | contig 23088 bp, 19 predicted proteins | sample Helgoland_Spring_9_FD_148637 | JGI IMG/M metagenome (GOLD analysis project Ga0206130, IMG submission 148637) | Pelagic subsurface seawater microbial communities from Kabeltonne, Helgoland, North Sea - Helgoland_Spring_Bloom_20160512_1 | ecosystem: Environmental > Aquatic > Marine > Epipelagic ... | reverse complement strand
AGAAGCTCCAGACCCTTGAATGTTTAGCAGGTTTACATCGGTAATTGTAGAGCCGCCAATACCCGCGTTACCATCAACAGTAAGCCCATCCATCGTGGCTGTGCCAGTAACGTCTATGCCTGTGGAGTTGATTGTTAGCTGTTGAGCCGTAAATGTATTAACACCTATTTTTAGATTGTTTGCGCTGTAAATGTACGCTTGATTTGCTATGCCAGTTAAACCACCTACATTATTATCTGTACCAAACAAGACGTTAGCGCCGCTGTTTGTAAGTTGCAAACGCGCTGAACCAGTAGTTTCCTCAGATTTGAGAAAAGAGTTACTGCCAGCGTTTGAAACAGTCAGCCCATCCATCGTGGCTGTGCCATTCACATTTAACGCAGCAAAGTCAGGGCTGTCGGTAGTAGCAACACCTTGGTTGAGAGCCTTAACCGATGCGATAGACGCTAACTCACTGTCCATCAAGGCACCAGCGGCTGTCACGTTGGCTGTGTCTGTTACGGATGCCCCAGCTTCAATGCCGTCTAGCTTAGACTCGTCAGCATCTGTAAACGCATTCGTGTCTGCATTGCTTTCGTAAGCGGTTTTAATCTCAGCCGCAGTCTGGTCTGCGGTAGCCCCAGCTTCAATGCCGTCTAGCTTACTGTGGTCAGCGTCTGTAAACACATTAGAATCTGTAGCGGCTTCAACGGCAGCACGAATCTCTGCATCTGTTTGGTCTGCGGTAGCTGCGGTTTCAATGCCATCTAGCTTTGTGCCATCTGTAGCAACATCACGACCATCAAAGGTGCTGTTAGTTGTGATAGCACCAGTCATAGCACCACCAGTTCTTGGCAGCGCAGCGTCTGCTGTAGTACCTTGTGCGGCTGTAGCATAATCTGTAGAGGGAGTAGTAGCTGCAGTGCCTAAGCCTAAGTTAGCCCTGGCTGTAGCTGCATTGTTTAGGTCCGACAGGTTACCCGTGGCCAACAGCGCACCAGACAAAGAAGCATACGCATTCAGCCATTGGCTGCCATCATAGACCTTCATTTCATCTGTGGTGGTATTGAAGTACAGCATTCCCGCTGCAAGCGCATCACCATCGTTATCAACGGTAGGCGCATTAGCCTTACTTCCCAGGTACCTGTCGTCAAAGCTGTCTAAAGCTGCCAGGGCCGCGTCTTTTGCAGCCTCAGATGCCACTTTTGAAGTTTCACTGGCAGCCGCTGAGGTTGAAGCTTCTGAGGCTTTGGTAGAAGCTGTACTGGCGCTGGCAGATGCGGCAGAAGCCGATGATGCCGAATTAGTCTCTGCAGTTTCCGCATTAGTCTCAGCAGTTTCTGCTGCGGCCTGAGCTGCGACTGCTGCATTCTTTGCAACCACACTTGCGTCTTTAGCTACAACACTTTCATTTTTTGCAACTACTGAGGCGTCTTTGGCGACAACACTTGCTGCTCTTGCAGTCTCACTGTCTGCCGCTTTTGTAGTCGCAGTAGCTGCGCTCGCTGCTGCATTTGTCTCTGAAGTTGAAGCCTCTGCGGCTTTTGTTGTCGCTGTCGCTGCATTATTTACACTCGTAACTTTGGAAGCTTCACTTGCAACCGCACTAGCGGCTGAAGCATTTTTAGAAACTAAGGCTGCGGCAGAAGATGCAGCGGCATTAGTCTCTGCAGTTTCTGCGTTATTCTCTGCGACCTGGGCAGCAACTTTAGATGCTTCAGATGCGGCGGCAGATGTCGCATTTGCATTTGAAGATGCAGCTGCCTGGGAGGCGCTGGATTGAGCAGCAACTTTTGCAGCTTCGGCTGCAGCAGCAGAGTCAGCCGCAGAAGACACTGAGCCTTCTATTGCTGTTACCTGAGAACTATCAGGCCCAGTGGTGTTATAAAATGAGGACGTAGACATTATTTCTCCGAATACTAATAGTTGTATGTTGGGCGTATGGCCTGGAGGCTTCCTGTCAGCTCTGCGCTGTCAGCTTGCTCTTGGATTTCAATTAAGAACTGGTTGTATTTTTGCTCAAAGAGTGGGGTACGCTCATCCAGGTAATAGTCTGAGGCATAGGTCAATGCACCATAGATAACCAGGTCACCACCTACAACCGTGAGGTTGTTTGTGTCAGTATCCGAAGCCATAGCAGGAAACTGAGCATAGTAATTAAGAGATAGGCTGCCAGAGCTGGGCGTAGGGTGTATAAGCAAACTACCCCCCTCCCTAGTGAAAAAATGAGGGACACCAGCCTCCCCTGTTTTCTTAAAGTTTCGCATTTCAGGCATGGGCAGGCGTTCAAGTGTGTGGCTGTCAGAGCTTAGGTCAATGGCTTCTAAGAAATCATTTGGCAGCAGGACCGAGCCTGTGGAGCCAGAGATATTATATGTGTGAGACTTTTCCATACTAGGGATTCTTAGAGCCCTTTGTATTCGACTGATTGACTGGTCAATAAAAGTATCGGCCAGGGCATCAGTGATGTCGCTGCGGTTGAGAAGGGCTTTAAAGTGTGCCCTGATTTCGCCCTTATTCATTGTCTATTTCCTCTTTGCAGTTTTAGCTGCTTTCTTAAATGCCTTGGCCGTGGGAGCACCTTTAGTGCCTGGCGTCCGCATGGTCTCTCCGCTACCTGCCTTGATACGCGCCCTCTTCTTTTGGATATTGTTGTACAGTCCAGACTTAGCCATTCGCTACACCTTTTTCTTTGTGGTCAAAAACGCATCCAGGTTTTCTTGTTTGAGCCTGGCGACAATCGCATAGGCTGGTTCTTTCATCATGTCAAAACCCTCCCGGAGCCACTTCTCATGGACCAGGACAGGCACCCGAGCAACACTCATATATTCACCTTCGTTAAGCCCCAAGGAGTCATCTCGCTGTTTGCGTATGTTGTCTAGGAAGCTCTGAGGAATATGTTGTGTCTGCTGGATATTAAAATTATGTTCGTCGTTGTCGCGTAGGACATTCGACTGCACAGTGTGCAAAGTGTCTGAATCAGACATTGGTTTCTTCTCCTTAGATAAAATGCAGGTGGGACCCAGGTCGGGCAGTAAGGAGAGCGGAACCTGCTTTACCAGGCCCCACCTGCAAACTACTTACTAACTACTGAATCAAGAAAGACCAGTAATCATTCCGCTGTCACTAAAGTTGCTGTGCTTAACGGAAACTTCACCCACACAGAAGTGAGTATCAGAGTCGCCATTCTTAGCAAGCAAAGTACGAGTGAACGGACGCAGAACACACTGCTTAAACATCGAGGGGTCGATGAGGAAAGCGTGAGTGCTCAGCTGGTTGCGGTTAATCAAAGTACGAATCTCTCCGAATGGAGTTACCAGTACTTCAATCGCGTTGACCAGGGTCTTCGAAGAACCAAAGTCACGCTCACGGCTAGACGCTGTAGCAAAGTTAGCTACGATAGTTGCATCAGCAGGCTTAATCATCAGAACAGAGGGGTCACTACCGTTCTCATAACAATCCTGGTGCAACTCAAGCAGCTTAGCTTCAGTCAGTGCGTCGGTGGAGTTGGAACCTGCGTCAACAGTTGTAGAAATCTGCTGAGACACAGAAGCCATCTTACGTGCTGCTGAGGCGCTGCCAGTTACTGCAGCCTGGTCGACACCAATCATGGCTTTTTCTACGTCAAGCTTGATGGCTTTCAGAGTCTTAGCCAGAGCGTAGGCAGTTTCCTTCGCACGACCGTGAGTCTTCACAGCGTCAACTGTTGCAGCTACCTTGAAAGCTTCACCGATAATCTGAGTGGTGTTGCTACGGGTAGTTGGCTGAGCGATGGCAGTAGTTGAAGCGTCAGCTCCTTCTACCAGGGCATTGACGCCCGCTGCACGAATTGAATCTTCGAGCCACTCAAAGGTACGAGCAGATACTTTCTCGCTCTTTACAAGAGTCTGGAAAGGAGTAGAGGTTGGGGAGATATTGGCAATAGTCTGAGATACATCCTCAGCCAGGCCAACCGTGGCATACGATACTAATGTAGACATATTTAGATTTCCTTATGGAATATTAGGGGATAAAAAACTTGGCGTCACTGCCAGTTAGACATAATCACATCTGCAATATTGTCGAGGTCATTAGCATTAGCCCTGAGCTTATCCACCTTACGTTGCTGATTCTGTTTCTTGAGTTCAGCACTGTTTGGTGGGGCTTTCTTAGACCTAAGAACTTTCTTCGCTGCCTTAGCTTTTTTCACAGTGGCTACCTTCTTGGTTTGGTCGAACATGCGGGCCTTGTTAAGTAACTTGATAACATTAGGGTCTGCATATTGATTAACCTGGTCTTCTGGTAATCCCTGGGAAATAGCGTAACTACGGATATCGTTATAAAGGTCGTTGGACCAGTCAGGGACATCCTGCTGGAGAACCTTTATGCATTCCTTCGCTTGCTGCTGCAAAGACTCGCTCTGCTGCTGCTTAACGTAACCATAGAACTGGTCGGCTTCTTCGGAAAGAAACTTTAGGTCTTCTTCTGCCTGGCGAGCTTCGGCACGAAGAGCTGTAAAGTCATCGGCTGACATTTGCTTACTAGCAACTAACATGTCAACTTCTGCATACGGCTTGTATCGTTCCTGGGCACGGGTCAGCATGGCTTGCAATGATGCATCGGCTTTTTGCATCTGGTCATCTGCCAACTTACGTTGTGATGCCATTTCTTGAGACTTTCGGGTGAGAGATGCTTCCTGACCATAGAGTCTTTTAAGGTCTTTGACGGATGCCTGTTTGGTTTCACCGTCGACAACAATTTCTACCAGGCTTTCTTCATCGAGGACTTGGACTTCTTGCTCTTCGTCTTCTTCGCTGGTTTCTTCGTCGTCTTCTTCGGTGTCTTCATCTTCAGGGTCCTCATCGTCCTCATCGGATTCTAGGTCTTCTTCATTCTCGTCTTCTTCAGCTTCAGCTACTTCAGTCTCGTCAGTAGCTTCTGCCTCAGCCTCTTGGTCTTCTTCGGATAGCTCTTCAGCGTCCTCCCACATTCCAAGAATTGCTTCTGCAGCATCATCGATAGATTCCGCTGCTACAGGGTTGGAACTTTCATTGACGTTATCCAGGGACATAGTCTATTCCTCTTCTGGTGTTTCTTTATTTCGTCCATTAATTTCATCACGCACAGACACATGTTGTTGCATTGTGTCAATAATCTCGCGGATGGCTTTGTGTTGGTAATAAGCCGCTGTCCTTGCGTCAGTATCGCCAGGCTCAGTACCGACAAAAGTATTAAAACTATTGCTGATAACCTGGTTGACGATAGCTACGAAAGCTTCGTTTTTTAAAGTTTCTTCAGCGGCGTTACCTAAGTGAATCATTTGTTCTTCTTGCGTCATACGTCTCTCCTTCAAAAGACTAAGTTAACCATTGGGGGAAGCAATGGCGGTAATCTCATCAGCCTGCTGTGCAAGCACAAGCTCGGCAGAATCAATGAGTTTCTTGTGTCGTAGCTGCTCTTCTTTGAGGTCAAGGCTGTCACTCTGTATAGCGTGTTGGTTCTCGACCTTGGCTTTCTCCAGCTCAATCTTCATCTGACTAATCTGGGAGTCGACCTGGGCCTTCATCTCGGCTATAGCAGTCTGACGTTCCTGTAGCTCCAATTGCTTCTGAGCCATCTGCATTTGCATCTCTGCAGCAGGGTCTGGCTGTGGAGGCTCGATGTTCTCAGGATTGGTCAGGTAGTTGCTGACTTCTTTAACGCCTGAGAGCTCCATGATTTTCTTGGCCAGCTCATATTGATTTGGCTGTTGATACATCGCGGCTAGGTTTGGGTCATTGGTAAGTAATGTGTGCATGTTGAGATACTTAGTAGCTTCTTTCTCTTGCTCTCCGTATCCCAGGTGCAACTCAATCTGGACATCACGCTTTTCTTTCCACTTACGCGGGTCACACACAACATAACTACCGCTTAGCTCAACCATCTTCTCCTGCATTTCATTCTCACAGACTAGGTTATAAACCATGTGGAACAGTGGCTTCATAAACTGCGAAGCAAAGTTCCTGGCAATAATCTTCTGACGCTGCTGAGACATGGTGGCCAGCTGCTCAACCATAGCGGCTGAGTTTTGCTTGGAGATAGCATCTTTGTTGAGGCCCTGGCTCATCTTGCTGACACCAGTCGTGTCTTCCATGTCCTCATCCAGCATTTTGATTGTCTGGAAAATGAAGGGGTTGAGAGGTGCCTGGAGCATTGGGCTAATGGCATCTGGGCGTGTCGTGTTAACAATGCCGCCCAGGCGATTATCGATAAGCTCTCGAGGATTGCTAAGGCCACCCTTGACTACTGTGTAGCGGGGATTGTTAGTAATCATTGCGTGGTCCAGGATAGACCTGGTCAACACAGTGCGGGCATTCTGAGTTGCCACAACCTTGTCGGCAAAGTTATTACCATAGAACGAGTGAGGTGTCGGCAGCGGCACAAAAGTAACAAAGGGCTTTCGGTTAACCTTCTCTTTTTCCAGCAGCACGTTGCCTGCTTTTATGACTTTGTACAGCTCAGCAATACCCGTGCCTTCAACATCAAGTAGGATATATGCCTCATACACCATGACACTACGTACCTGGTCCTGGTGGTCGCTGCTGCCGTTTCTGAAGTTACCGATGTTGTCAAATCGTGCCAGGACCTCGGGGTCAGTCTCAAAGTCAACATCAGTATGGTCACCAATCTTGTCGATTAGTTTCTCTGAGTATCCTTCCAGGCGTAGCTCGGACAATGTCTTCTTGGTGCGGTGGGCACAGAAAGTAACATCCTCTAGGCTTTTAGCTTGGCTCTCAATCAGGAACTCTTCTGGAGCAACATTCTCAATAACTACCTGGCTAGTGTCTCTCTCGATACCAATAGTGCCCGAGGTAAGACCAATGTCATCTGTAGTACTTTCGACTAGCTCCACGTTATCCTGGGCCAGCAGCATGTCTAGCTCAGTCTCGGTGATATCCTCGAACTCTTCGTAATCGGTCTCTGTACTGTTTTCCCAGAAGACCTTTACGACACCTGCCCTGGCTATCAGGGCATCATGGATGGCTGTCGACATCACGTTAAACATGTCGTTCTGACGGTGGACAACATAATCGGTGTACTCGGTACACATCCTGGCCAGTTCGACATCATCTTCGTTTTGTGGGGCAAACTTCACGGTACGGGTGCCAGCACTAAAAGTTTCAAGTAGAGCTGCTTTAAGGCTTTCAACTGCATCATATACATCTAAAGATACATACTTAGAGTTGCCGTCATGCGCGGGCTTAGGCAGAGTACCGTTGTAGTAGTCGATAATCTTGGCGCGTTCAGTGCTTAGCTCTGAATCAGCATATCCAACTGAGTTGCCAACTTGCTGGTCAACTAGCGTGACGATGCTGTTGTCACTTAGTTTCTTGTAGTCCTTTTTTGCCATGTCATACCATCTCTATATAAAAGTCGTCAGTGCTATCTATTGGTTCCCAGGCTCCCTGGTGAACATAGTTGGCCAGGGCCAGAGACATCACACAGTCATCGAAGCAGCCTGACTCGGCTTGCATTGCTCCAGATTCTGTGACGATGTACGTCATCATCTCTCTGATAGTGACCTTGTCATTTAGCTCTATTTCGTTCTCACGCATCGCAGCTCGAAGCTGGTCAATGATGAGGGGCTTAGTTTTTGATGTGGTGGAAAAACCTAGTTTTACAGTTTCACGGTCAGTCACTTTGTCGTGCTGAACCTCCGTGTAAAAGTTTGGATACGCCATGTCTTTACCCAGGCGTGTACAAGTCAAAATACCGTGGGAGTTATTCTCGACACATATGTAAGCTTCGTTGTAGTACTCGCCTAGTTTATAAAGTACCTGGGCAAAGTAATCTGGGTGGGCTTGGCCTCTCCAGGTTGCTACCTGGCGCTTCTTGCTATCGAGTACCTGGGCAACACTGTAGTCACCCCCACGGACACCCATAGCGACATCAGCTCCGATGACATACTGTTCGCCAGGCACATGTGGGCGCCAGGTAAACAGTTCGCCTCGAGCATTATTTGTGAACTCTTCGCCCTCGAGTGCCAGGCGGCTTTCGAGGTCCCGAGTATTTTTCAAGGTGTCTGATAGTTGCTCGGGGTTAAAGACTGGACGACCTGTTGTCAGGAACGCTTCGTCGGGCTCACTGGGGTACTCCTGGCGAAATAGGTCAATACCGTTCTGTGCAATTTTCTTACGACGGAACATAAGCTGTTCATCGTCCAGGTCATACTGCTCTGCCAGGTCCTCTTCGTCGGGGGTTCTTTCAAAAGACTCTGGCACAGCTTCACGATACTCAACCCCAGCAAACCAAGGAATAAATACAGGCACATAACCATTAGTGCCATTGACAGCACCACGCCACAGGTCATAGAAAATACCATTGACACCGTTTGCAGTACTCTCGACAAATATAGCTGTGCCTGGTGTATTTGGGACTGCCTGCGTAAGCCCATTCCAGTTGTCCAGGGCTGTAGACTTCTGCCAGAATGCCAGCTCGGAGGCGTGTACATGGGTAAGTGTCTCGCCCCGTCCGATACTCTCGCCACCAGCCGTTGCAACCACAAAGGAACTGTCCAGGACATCGAATGAAATCTCCCGTCGGCTTGAGTACTTGGTGTGAGGCTTCAGGATGTCAGGGCAGTGCTCATGGAATCTCTTCGTCATGTCGAAGAGTGCCCTGGTAGAGTCAGCGTGGTGGGTAATCACCATAGCTTTACAGGCTGGGCGCTGGCTCACCGAGAAGTACAGATAGCCACCAGTGTAAGTGCTTAGGCCCTGCTGCCTGGCTTTCAGAATAATTACACGCACCTTTCCCTCAGTCGCCATTTGTTCGGTGACCGCTTTGTCCAGGATTTGCTGCGAGTTATTAAGTTTTAGGGGATTTATCTTGCCTTCTTTGGTTCTTATTTTTAAGGCAGACTTGGAGTAGAAGTTAAAGTTATTGAGTAGCTTCTTCCGTACTTGTTTCAGCTGCTTGTTCATCGGTGCTCTCTTCATCCGTTAACAGCGATGCCAGGAAATCTTCAGCATGGCTGATAGAAACATCTGACTTTGATGCGGGTTTGCTTTTCGTGAAGTCCAGGACCAACCTGGCAGCCGCAAGTCTTTCTCGAGTCTGGCCATCGATTCGCATTACCTCGACAGCAGTCTGCAAGGCTTCCTTTTGATACTCGTCTTCAATGTTGTATTTCTCGCTCATAATTTTGACTACCTTCTCTGCGTCTTTTTTAGCCTGAGCACGTACAGGGACAATAGTCTCTGCAGTGTGCCCGTCAGGAACGCCCTGGGGACGGCCACCATTCTTTCGCTTTTTGGTCGACCACTCTTTTCTCAACGCTCTACCTTCTGGCGTTTTCATTAGATTACTGAAGTAGTGGTTTTTAGCGGGCGTTGCTTTTTTTGGGTGGGTTTTTGGCTTTGGGGGTGCTTTTTTTCGCTGGGCTCGTTTCTTTGGTGGGGTTAGGTCTGTCATCTTTTATCTCCTGTTTCAAAATGTCTTTGGCAACCTGACGCATTCCTGGGAATGAACTACAGAAAATGTCTAACGGTAAGTTGGTCTCCAACTCTCGGTAAAACACTTGTTTTTGCTCGGGACTTAAAACTTTTGACGACTTAATAAACTCCACCTGGCGAATAGCATCCACCAGGTCATTTGCTCTCACTTTCATTGGGGTTTCCTTTAGGTTGTCAGCAATGCTGGCTGAGGTGTCAAAACACCCTGGGGGCGGTCTTCCTCTTCTTCTCCAGACAATGCTTTGCCGAAGCCTGCGAGTAACAGTGCAATCACTGTCATCATAGGATTAGCATGCATCTCAATTGGCATTGAGCTTTTGTTAAATATGTCGCGCATAAACTTGAAGGTCTCTGGAAGAGTTGCCTTCATTTGCTTGGGGTTCATTAGGTAAAAATGCACAGGGTCTACGATAAATTCTTCAGTACCCTTTTTGTAGCGGTTATAGGCGTTGTATTGTTTTTCGTAAGATTTATTTGCAGGACCTGTCAAAAACTCTTCTAACGTATGCCTACTCTGCAACCAACCACTATTTTCATAAATGCTGGTCAGAAATGACTCATAGTTCTCGCGTATGGGGATAGAGCCTAACTCAGGTGCATTACCAAAACTAACAAGCGTCCCATTTTGTAGCTCATCGATTTCTTTACGAATCTTTTTAGCCTCAGCAATCTCCGGGAGCCCATCGTTATATCTCATCCGTGACTTTGAACTGTGTCTTGACCGGAAAAGTACTTCTTGCATCTTGTCCCGTAACGTATTTTGACGGGCACTATAGTCACCTTTAGCTCGAGATGCTTGAGGATGATTATGTCTAGGGCTCCAAGACCTTTCGGCCTCAAGTCTATCCAGAGTAGAGCCTTCTAACGCATGCCCAACTTCATGGGCAACAGTTTGCAAAAAGCTAATTGGCGTTTGGTCTTTTAAGATTTTTATCTTACCAGCAGTACCGGAAAGCATTCCCTGGAAAAAGCCAAGTGTTCCATCTCCAACGTCATCGCCTTTCATGCTGTCCACAACGCCAACAGTGACATTGAGTAGCTTGGCCAACTCTACGTACTGGTCCATCGTAGACAGGCCGTTCTCAAACTCAGTACCAGGCTTACCCAGGACAAACTTGGCAATCTGTTCTGCGGGCTCTACCTGCTCTTTGATTTGAGAGGGGGTGGGCTGCTTGAAGTAATCGGAGACAGCACTGGACAGGATGCCAGTGCCAGGTTTTATTGCGGGGTTTGCTGGGTCTTCTTGGCCTTGTACAGGTCGACCAGCTTCTGGAGAGCGTCGTCCTGCTGTTCTGGCGTCATCTCCAACTGAGCTTTGTCGAACGCTTCTTGCTCTTTGTTCTCTGCTCTGCTGTACTCTGTCAATTGCGGCGTTGAGGTCTGCTTCATCGAAACCTTCCTTTATCAGTAATTCTTTTAAACTTGATGCAAAGTCTTTACGGACGTTTTTGAGTTTCACGCCTAAAGACTTGTACAGGTCTTGTTCAGGGTACCATATTAGAGCCTGAAAAGCAGCAGGCTGAATATCCAGCCCTGTCTGTGCATTGAATTTTTCTACGGCCTCCTGGACCAGCTTACGCAGCTCGTTTCTCTCGGTACCGCTTGCTGGAGCATCAACAGTATCCCGCAGAGAGCCCTTAATAGTATAGGCTGCAAGTGTAGCCTCTGACTTTACTTTCCTTTTAGGGTGGCCCTCTGGGAGGTCGTAAAGGTCGCGATTAGCTTTAAAATCTTTTTCGTGTTTTGCAATGAGCTTGAATGCTTCATCAATCAGTGCATCACGCGAAATACGCTTACGTCCCAAAGCATTTTTTAATCTATTCAACTGGCCTTGGAACTTTGCCTCATCAAAGGCCAGCACCTTGCCGCGAAGGCGGCCAACGGTTCGCATAAACCACATGTCCATTGTGACAGGGGAAAAGTCACCTCGCAGATTAGTGTAAAATCCGTTACCAACTTTTGGACCAAATACTGCAGAGCCATAGACTTCTGTATCGACGTTTTCGCCTCCTACTGCTCCCATGTCACCTAGATATTCTTGCAGGACAGGATTAAGGTCCTTTACCGTAAACTTGGTTTTTAAGAAATTTTCAAGTCCAGCCATTGAGCCAATTTTTTCTAGTAGAATATTAGCCTTTTCAAAGTTAAGTTCCATGACGGCAGAACTTTTGCCCTGGCCGAATATCTCGAACTTACCATTATCCCTAAAGTACTCATATGCTTTTTCTGCAATCTTTAGATTCGTTGGCACATCCATGTTTTGCGACATAATGGATAGTGCTATAAGCATTGGTGTTTTAGCGTTTATGTCAGTTTCAATTTCAGGGTACTTCAGCGCCATCATGCCTAGCATTTTTTCGATGGTTGAATCGTACCAATCCATAGCACTGCCTTCGTCCTGCTGCTCCATCTCATAGATAGCTTCAGCAACCATGTCATCGGCAATTGCGCTGCGGTCTTCTGGATTACTGATGTCCCGCACACTACCTATACGGTCTTTTGCTCTAGACTCCAAGTACCTAGCCACTTCTGTTTTTCCTGACAGCTTAGGTGGTGTTTCTGTGCCATCTAATACAGGGATAATGGTAGGACTTGTGTCTAGCTGCAGCACTGGTGTCTTGTTTTCATTGATTGGGTCTACACCACGCTTATCCTCGATAGTCACCTGGTCATACACAGGATGAACTTTGCCTCGCACGGAGATACTGCCAATCTTGTTACCTAAGACTACTTTGCCCTGACTGGTGGGGCGTAGGCGTGGCTCAGACGGCTGCTTCGGATATGTCTGCAAAGTCACAGGTGTCTGGAAATCGCTGCTTAGGCTGTAGTGGTGCTTACCGCCTTGCTCTGTCGATACAATCGTATCTGGTCCATCGTAGTCTACCCAGGACCATCCTGCTTTCTTCTTAAACAGGTTAACCTTAACTTTGTTACCGCTTTCTTTTGTAGCTGGAGCTGTAGAGGTGTCACTGGTCTCAAGCAGTGGCTTACCATCAATAATTTTGACAGAACCACCTGCGTAGGTGTTGCCGGTAAGGTCTGCTTTAGTGTCCAGGTCGATAAAGTTACCGCCAGGTGTGGGCTGGTCTACGCCAAACGCGCCCTGCATACCTACATTGTTAAATGGCACAGGTACCACACGCGCTGCACTGATTGGGTCTGCATCGACCTCAGCTGCTGCCTGGTCACGGCTGTTCTTAGCTTCCTGCTGCTGCTGTACTCTCTCCAGGTACGGTGCCAGGTACGACTGCATCTGTTCCTGGGTAACACCTTTCTCCACCGCTCTCTCAATAATGGAGTTAACCATGTCGAGAGGCTGAGCGCCCAGGTCTCTTGCTAGGTCTGCCAGGGCCGACTTGAGATACGCCTTGTTAAGCGGGGGTATGCTACCGTCGTCATCAACTGCATTCTGCAGCTCCTGGTTAAACGCCTGGTTGTTCTCAATGCCGCGCTGGTAGTTTTGTTCCTGGCGGCTCAAGTTATTCTGAGCTGCTGCTTGTCCAGCTGAGCGGTCGCGCTCTATCCAGAACTGCGGGTCAGGGTTGACTCGCAGCTTCATCATGGAAATTAGCTGGTTCAGATTTGGAACACGCCCTCCCTGAACTATTGAGCCTTGAGCTGCAATAGCTGCGTCAACAATTTGAGGGTTAGGCTCGGTAGCAATAATTTCATCGAGCATCGTCATCATTTGCTCAGGGTCTATCCCCAAGACCGATGACATCGTGCCTGCAGGACTTTGGTCGTTCGGAAGACCGCCCTGGTTGAAGACGTACTCGTTCAGGTTTGCTTCTTCTTGCGCCTGAGCTTCCTGCTGCGCCTGGAGGGCTTCTGCTTCTTGAGCTGCAGCTTGCTCTGCGGCAATACTTTCTTCACGCAGACTTGGACTTGTACTACCAGGGATACCAGGCTGACCTTGGTTCTGTTTTACAAATCTATCGACGACAGAACGACGCCCTGTAATCTTATCAATCATGCGGCCAGTTCCTTGAACAGCCGCCTGACCTAAAAGGGAGGTACCACCAGTGCTTAATGCAGCACTACCCGACAATAACGGGCGTAGTAAACGCTCTGTCGCCACAGCGCCTTTGTCATAACCAATACCGCCCCCTGCTATGGCAAATTGGTCTGTAATTGCAGAGACGCCACCTTGATATCCATCATTGTGGAGCTTCGTCAATTGATTAAGTTGGCGTAGAACAGATAAAGCCTGCTGGCCCTCTCTGGTATCTCCTGCGAGAGATTCAAGTGCTGACATTTCTTGAACACCGACAGTACTTTTGGTTTTGTTACGGCCTTCTCGGTAAGCCGCTGCTGCAAGAACTTTCTGTGCAACCTCTTCAAGACTGTCCTGGTCTGTAACAGCTACCCTAGACTTTAAATCTGCAAATAGCTGCTTGAGGTCTTCTGTGTACTGGATGTGAGCTTTGTCTACAGTCTCACGAGCACCCTGAGAAGACATTTTGTCGATGTCCTGCAGGTCATAGCCGTTAGCCTCGGCTATCTCTGCCAGGCGCTGAGCAAAAGAGGCTGCGGCCTCCTGGTCTGCAGGAGCTGAGCTTGTGTTACTACCTCGGACCAGGTTAGTTGCTGCACCGATGGTACCCATGCCACCTTGAGCAGCCAAAGATGTGGTCCCACCAAGTGCAGCCGCCTCTAAAGCTCTATCGCCTAGTTCCTCGGGAGTGTACTCACCGCCCCTTACAGCTGCAGAAGCTACTGATAGCCCTTCCTGAGCAGTCTCAGTTAGTGCCTCCGAACCAGTTCTCTTGAGGACTGTTTTTGCAGCTTCTCCGAAGCCTTTTTTACTTAATTCAGCACTGATTTGCTCTGCCGTCATTTTCATAAGACGGTCTTTAGGTATTACTTTTCCAGCACCAAATTTATCTAGGATACCGATTAGCACACCGACACCAGAGGCTAACTTTGCATCGTAGTCGCCGGTCTTTTCTTCTTGTTCAAAAGCGGCCTCACCAGCGCCCATTGCTGCAGACCCAAGTGTGGTAGCACCGCCAATGACTGCGGCTAAAGGCATGGAAGCTGGGGCCGTCAGTGCTGTAAGTGCTGCACCGCCTAGAGCTGTACCTGCGGAGGCTGCATTTTCCGCTGTCTTTTCTCCTAGCCATCCTGCTGCTGCGCCTAAGCCATCTTGGTTGTATGTTTCTCGCAGACTTTTAGTGTAACTTGGCGTGTACCGACCAATAGCAATATCCCGGTCTTGTTGTTTGACGACGCCTGTTCCGTAGTCTGCTATGGCTTTAGAGTTAAAAGCTCTACCTGCAGCCTCAATACCCTTACCCGCCATTCTTTGAGCCTGGTCAACAGAATATCCAAATGCACCATCTTTCGGCTGGTCAGCTAACTGCTGCCGGTAGAGCTGCGCTACTCGTGCTGCTTTATCAGCGTTACCTGAGTTCTTATGGTGTAGGTAAGCCGCCTTGTACTCTTCCGGTGTTCTCTGCATTTTTCAGTATTCCTTGACTAGAAATTGAACAGTTCGTCATCGTCTTCGGGGGTATATTCACTGTCGCTTGATGATGCCCCGGTGATTGAGTAGGCATTCTTGAAACCGATACCGGCTCCTGGGTCTACTCTGGTACCGCTTTGCATCCGCGCCTGCATTTCACGTATGTTTTCCATTCGGGCACCAATCCAAGCTTTCCAGACACCCTCATCCATCGCCATATTTGGAACGCCAGACTTAAACAGAGCCATTTCGCTATCCGATATAGCGCCTTTGGTTTTTGCTGTTTGCAGTAGAGTTTCGTCAACAATAAGTTTCTGGAGCTGGACGCGGAAAGCAGCTCTTTCTGGGTTCAACATGCCAGAGCTATCCAGAGCTGAGGTAAATATGTTATCTATCGGACCGGACACAGATTCAAACCTGTCAAACCCATCAAGTGCCGCCTGCATTTGTGCGTAGGTGCTATCTAGCTGGGCACTTAGCTCTGCAGTTTCTCCACCGTCACCCTGCGCTTTTGCCAAGGCAGACTGGTAGTCCATCTGGGCTTTCTCATAGGCGGCCAAACCAGCTCGGTCAGAGTTCTGGATATTGGCGTACTCTTGCCCAAAGGCACCCATAGCAGCGTTGCCGCCCAGGTGACTGGCACCCTGCATGGCGCCGCCTAATCTAATCAGGCGCTCGTTAAGGCCAATCTTTTGGTAGCCACTGCCTTTGTTAGCCTGGCCCATCTGCGTACCGTCTCTGCGGCTTGCCGTTACCTCAGTGTCGTCGTCATAAATCTGCGGGTTCGCGGCTGTAAATATGGCACTTTCCTGCGGGTTCATCGGTGCCTGGGGGACACCTTCCACGATTGGTGCGGGACCTTGTTGGGCTAGTACGGGAGACGGAGGCGGGGGTGCATTACTTGCTGTACCTGGTGCAGAAAGTACTGGTTCACCAGGAGCTGCACTTATTTGCATCTGCTGATACTTTGGACGTAACTCTCCATTAGGACCGTAATACACCGCCTCTTCAATATTTCCGTAAAACTGGTTTATGCCCTGGGGACTGGTGTAGTCCGTCGGAAAATAGTTGGGCATATAATTCTGCTGGTTATATCCGCGTTGTGTAGCCATTATTTACCCCCCTTTCGCTTGGTCATATAAATTGCCACCGATACCAGCGCCCTGCATAGCACCGCCCATCATTGCTGCGTTGGGCGAGTGCATGTTAGGAGTAGTAGCCTGCGAGTTGTACACAGCTCTATTGAGAATGCCTCCCTGGTATTTAATCTGGTTGTCCAGGCCAAAGTCCCTGTCACGCTCGAAGCGGTTACGCTGGTCGTTCATCCGTGCCTGGTCGAACCCTTGGAGATTGCCCCCGCCCGTGTTCATCATGTTGCCGAATGAGTTCATGGCATTAATACCCTGGCCATAGGACTGCTGTAGGCCAGCATTGGCTCTCATAGCATCATTGAACTGTTGGTTTCGTTGACTCATAAAGTCACCAGCCAAACGATTTTCTATGTTAGCTGTCATGTCAGCTTTACGGTCGTTGTATCCCCGCATTAGATTGGCGTCGACAATACCTGCACGGCTACTGTTCATGTTGCCGCTTGCTGAGGCATTCATGTTGTTGCTCGTCAGCTGATTTTCAGTCAGGTTGCGGAAGTCATCACGCATAGCTGAGTTAACCAGTCCCTGGCTATTGTCCTGGGCGTACTGATAGCTGTCAGCAATGTTGTCCTGCTGCGACTGCTTATACAGGTCACCGTAGTTGGCGGCAAAGTTCTGACCTTGCTGGGCAATGTCAAAAGCGCCCTGGCGGCCCTGGAGACCCATGTTGCCCAGGTACTGGTTGCCCATCATTTGGTATTGGTTAGGGCCTGCATATGTCTCGCCCATGTAGGCGCCAGTATTCTGCACTTGGTCCAGGTAATTACCTGCGGCATCGTATGAATCTTTAATGTAGGGCTGCGAGAAATTGTAGCCAGCCATTGCGTTGGCATTGGCTTCATCCTGAGCTCTTTTTGCGTCCTTGGCTGCCCCTCTCGAAGCGATACCTCCGACAACTGCCCCCGCGACTTGTGCTGCTGCTGCACCCATTTTAATTGACCTCTTTTATGTATATGTCTCTTATCGTTCCGTCGTGACAGAGATTGGTTTGCTGGTATTTGAAACCCAGCATTTTGATAAATTTTTTATGCTTAATGTCGTCTAGCTCGTGAAGGCACATAAGCGGAGTGTCGCGCAATGCCATTAGCAGGCGAATGCCCATTTCAAGTTCTTTCTTGACACGGCGGTTGTAACTAAAGACGTTACAGTGAATCCACGTAAGACCATCGTGGTATTCATAAAAGACATCGAAATTCTGTGATTGGATTACAGGTACTCTCATGTCGCACCTCTTACCCTGGGGGTGGCGTTGGCCACACAACATCTCCCAGACTGGCGATGTCACTGGGTATGTTGGCTGGTAGATTTCTTAGGGATTGACGGTAGGTTGCCCAGGACTCTTTGACACCTGCATTGAAAGTCACATCAGGCATCTGTGTGTAATCAGAAGCTGCTAGAAGCTCATTGCGAGTAACTCTCACATTTTCTACAATTAAGTCTCTAGGGTTTTCTAGGTCATAAATTGTCTGGACGACACGTTCCTGGTCAGCGTCATAGATGTCTTGGTAGCCCTGAATCAAAGTGTCTATTACATCTCCGCAAAACACATATTCGACCCAGGTTCCACCGACCTGTCCAAGCTGCTCATCCGTGAGAAACTGTGGACTTCCGTAAGGAGTGGTATTTTCTAAGCGTATATAAAACATTAGACGATACCTGTAGTTGTGCCAGACCAATGCGCTGTTCCGCTGCGAGATTGGTTAGTGGTACCAGTTCCGTTGTCACTAAACATTTTGATGCTGACACGGAATCGAGTAGTGGAAGTTGTGGATGAGCTTAGACTGCCGACCACAGGGATGGTGGTCCAGGAGTTACCGCCTGCTGAAGTTTTATGGCGTAGTGTCTGTACCTCTGTATAAGAGCCTGCACTCCCACCAGTGACAGTGGCTGATTCGAGCTTTACATAGGCAGTATCTGTGGCAAAAGCCGCATCGAACACCATGTTTATGCTAGGTATGTGGCTTTTTGCTGAGTTACCTGGGCAATCCACAGTCATCAGCTCTGTGTATCCTGCGCTACTAGGCCCAAAGGTTTTAGAGGCACTTCCTGAGAAAGCCGAGGTCTGGTTAACCACACCGACGATATTGCCTACTGTGAGGTTATCGATACGCGCCGCAGACATCGTCACCACGCCATTAGTGATGTCGAAAACTTGAGTACCTGGAAGACCAGAGCCTGCTGCTGCAGGGTCAATAATAGTGAACTTGTCAGCGAGAATCTTGAAGGTTCCGCTGGTGCCATTGTTATTTTGCGAGAACCCAGTGATATATCCGTTTGAGTTCAAGGTCACGCCATACTTAGCAAGCAGGGTGTTGTCTGCCGCTGCACGAACAGATGCCTCAGTAGCCACCGAAGCCGTTATCGTATTATCAGCAGCAATCCTTGCATTAGCTTCAGCAGTATCCGCAGCAGCCCTTGCAGTTGCTTCAGTAGTGACACTGGCAGACACAGTACTAATGCTTGCTGCGTTCGCCGTATCTGCATTCGCTCTGGCGGTTGCTTCGCTAGTCACAGCAGCAGCAAGCGTGGTGTTATTGCTTGTAACTGTGGATGTTAGTGACGTTATGTCTGAGGCTAGTGCAGTATCTGCATTCGCTCTTGCTGTCTGCTCACTGGCAATAGCGGCAGCGTTAGTCGCGTCACCAGAGTTAACTGTGGCCGTTAGGTTATTAATGTCAGTTGCTAGGGCGCTGTCTGCGGATGCTCTGGCAGTCTGCTCACTAGTAATTGAGGACTGTGCAGCCGCTATGTCAGTACCCTGCTGATTGACTGTAGCCGTCAATGTGGTGACATCGGAGGCTATCGCTGAGTCAGCATTAGCCCTAGCAGTAGACTCCGAAGTTACTGAAGCTTGAGTAGCCGCTATGTCTGTACCTTGTTGATTAACTGTGGCAGTCAGGGTGGTGACATCCGAGGCTATCGCTGAGTCAGCATTAGCTCTAGCCGTAGACTCCGAGGTAACTGAAGCTTGAGTAGCCGCTATGTCTGTACCTTGTTGATTGACGGTAGCAGTAAGCGTTGTAACGTCGCTTGCTATCGCTGTGTCAGCAGTGGCCCTAGCTGTTTGCTCAGCAACAATTTGTGCCTCTGCTGCCGTGAGGTCTGTGCCCTGCTGGGTCACCGTGGCAGTAATTGTCGTGATGTCTGATGCCAGTGCCGAATCTGCACTTGCTCTTACAGTCTGCTCATTTTGGATAGAGGCTTCTGCATTAGCGAGGCTGGCGTTAATACCCGTAGTCACAATTGTAAGGTCTTCCAGGTCCGTGCGTGTTGACCTCGAGTTCTGGTTGGTGTTGCTCAGCATGTTTTCTAAACGCTGAAACTCATCGACCACAAAGGTCTTAATACCTTTGTCGCCAGTCTCTAGCGTGGGGAAAGGCTTACGCTTATAGCCAGTAGGTACCTGGGACATCGCTACCTCCTGCCTGTGGTGGTTATCTCGGCATCAAACCCTGAGAAATCAAAGTTCTTGGTGTCCAGGACATCCATGCGATAGGCCAGGTATCGCCCAGCTGCTCGGGAATCAATCTTGTGTTGGTACGATGCGTCAAAGGTTACCTGGGGCTCATAGGTAGGCGCAGAGTTCTGGAGGTCTGCCGCACCAAAGGTAAAGTGAAACTGCATGTTCGAGGATTCTGTGGAGACCTGGGGGTAGATGCGAGACACCACCTTATACATCGATAGTTGCATCATCTCGTCCAGGTCTATACCTGTGCGCTCGACAAAGGGAGCCTTGTTAGCCTCACTGTCGTAGGGGGCAGACAGCATGCTTGAGCTGCCGGTGAGGTCCAGGCCATAGAGCTTGTGTGAGCTAATGCCGTCGGGGGTGCTACTCTTCCCTACAAAAACAATATGGCTGTCGTACCCAGCCTCCTGGCTGAAGTAGGTACCACCAAAAGTGTCATAGCTATCCGCTACTGTGGCGTAGGTGGCCGCAGTGGGTATAGACGCTGAGGCTGCTGCAGATACATTGGGGAGGTCCATAAAGGACCAGGTACCATTCTTATAGTTATACACGGCAGCTCGGTTACATTCTGTACCGCTGGTGTACTCGGCCATGTCATCGCCAGACACATAACAAAAATATACTTCCTCCAGTGCGGGGTTAGCCTGGACAAAACACTTGTCAGTCTTGGCGGTGTTAAGGCTAGAGAAGATGTACTGCTTAACTTTCTCATCGACAATACTTTGCTTGCTATGAGTGTCGTGTATATAGATGTCATCAGTACCAAAAACAAAGTGTCTACCCTCGATTTCCACGGCACAGTTCTGGTTGATGACACCGACATCTGAGAACAGCTTCCTGAAGTTAAAGATGAAGTTCCCACCTGTGAACTCCATCAGGTAGACCTGGTCTCTGGAGTAAATAACAAAGTTAGTACCCAGGGACGCTCCGTCTAGGATGGGGGTCTTCATCTCGACCAGGTCATTGAAACCTGCGCTCTTGGTGGCATCAGATGCATCCCAAGAATCAGGGACAGAGTTAGCTACAGCGGGGTTGGACCAGCGCACTCTGGTGCTGTACCCAGTGCCACTCTCAGTGGTGTTTAGAGCCAACAGGAAGTCCCCATAGGCCCTTAGAGAGGCAGCCCTCCAGCTGCTATCCCAGTGGGGCAAAGAGGCGAACTGAGTGCCTCCCTGGGCCATATACACAGGTACCTTGTCCTCTCGGTTTAGGTACGTAATGTCAGCCAGGGTGGTCGCTGTAAACTTCAAAGTGCTGGCTGAGGTAGTCGCTATGCTGCCCTGGCGAGACACCAGGTTGCCATTGCTGTACTCACGTATCTGGTAGGTATCTGAGGCAATGATGACTGAAGAGAACGCTGAGGCTGAGGCTGCAGAGATACCGTGGACAAAGGCAGGAGCAATAGCCAGAGTATCCTGGACATTCCTAAAGACAGGTGCCCTGGACACAGTACCTTCGTCAAAGCGTACATTCTTGGCCCTGGTGAAGGCTTCTGCAGGGAGTGAGGCAGGAGGGATGTCAGTGACTACACCTGCAGTTCCTAGCCCTCTAATAGGTAGATTCTGCGGCATACTAAAGCTCCTCTAAGCTACTCTTTTCCACATGTACACAACCATGTAAGGCTGCAAGTTATTGTGGGCTCCACCACCCCCAGTGTCCTGGGTGGCAATGGTGGCTGTGGGGTCACCTGGGTTGGTGCCTGCAGGGTGTGTGGTCAGCCCCAGGTTATCCAGCTCCTGGTAGAGGATGTCGTGACTGTGGGCAGGTATCTCACTGACGTTAAGGGTGTGAGTCTTAGCACCCCCAGTCTCTTCTGCAGTATCAAAGTCCGTATCGCTACTGTCGATACCAACCAGGACCCTACCGGCCCCTATAGCTAACCAGGTACCTCCAAACAAAGTGTCGGGGGTGGTACTTACGACCGACGTATACACAGCCCCCACGGGGTAGCATAGGAGGGCATCGATACCTAGGAGGGTCTGCAGGGCAGCCTGGCTGATACCAGTGCCCAGGGAGGGGCTAGAGCCATCTGAGGTTATCGCAGGCTCGGCTACAGCCAGCAAAGTCTTTACCTCGGCAGCAGTGATGCCCGTGTTCAGGGAGGGACTAGAGCCATCTGAGGTTATCGCTGCGTCTACTGCAGATGCATTAAGTTCTGCCTGGGTCTTGGTCACGGGTCCCGTGATGTTAGGGAAAGTGGCCTTCAGGGTGGACTTTATGAGGCGTAGGTGCTCATCTGCCTGCGAGAGGGCGTCAGTCGCTGCGGGGTCTGTGACCGAGAGCTGATTGATGTACGTGGCTGATTCTAGGGACATTGGGGGTTTACCTTTAGTTTCTCTGGTGGGCCTCTGCTTAAAGAAGCCTGACAACAACAACAACAAGCTGGGGGTTAAGCGGGATTTTTGAAGTCATTAGTCGACATTGGGTACGGGGGGCCATTTGTTGGGCTGGAGTCCCTGGATTCCTGGGGCTATAGGCTGCAGGCCGCATATTTGCTGGGTTTCTTACGTCAATCGATGTGTTATCTATTGACCTTAGGCTGCCGATCTAATCGACATCCATTTGACATTTGGACCTTAGGAAATTTTATTGGTGTAAGGCCCTATTTCTTGTGTGAAAATCGGGACCTAAGCCCACTTAAGCCCACCTAAGCCACCAATGCACACTAGAACGTACACTAGAACGTACACTGTAGTATGCAATGTACACTGTGGTATACACACATAGGTACTTAAGAACACAAGCTATCCTGAGCTCCTGTCCTGCCCTGTCCAGGGTACACAAGTTATCGACACAATCCTCAAGCCCTGGTCCAGGACCAGGTGGCCTTTAGCACTTGTAGGTAGCTGTTTAGCTGCTCCTACCTGCTACTATCTCAAGACCCTCTTAGTCATCCCAATCGAACTGAGGGGGGAGACAAAGGGGACAACCAAAAGGGTCTTGAGTTAACAGCAGTAGGACATAGGTACTTGAGTGATTGGGTTATCGATAGTCACGACGTCGTATACCCATGTATCTCTCTTAAAGGTGGACAAAAGTCCTAGCTTATGGTTTTTGGGTTTGGCATCACTGAAAGTTATGGCAATAGATGTGGAGATAGACTTACCCCACAGGGGTAGTTGTATTATGTAGAAAACTGGGGTTCACAAGAGTAATATGGCGGTGTCGTCTACCAGGCACTCAACCTCGGGTAGCTTGCTCTACCCACTAATGGTCGAGCCCTGGTAGGCGGCCCCTTCTTACGCAAGTCTTATCATTCAAGCATGCATATCCAATATGAGCAATAGGCATTAGCTATATAGGCAATACTCTATAGAATATGGTCCTCAACTTACCCTCTCGAGGACCTAGATACACCCTATGAACTACATGATTGCCTTTACCTTAGTAACACTCATCGCTATTGCTCTTGATAACTTAACAGTAACTTCTTCAGATAAAAGTCAGCCTTCTGCACACATTGCTCGCCTGACCCGTGCTTTAGACTTTCTCGCCAGACATACTTAATAACCTGGCCCTTCAGGAACCCTCTCCAGGCTTCTGTGTTGCCTCCTA
>Ga0206130_10002922_pt1 | contig 23122 bp, 9 predicted proteins | sample Helgoland_Spring_9_FD_148637 | JGI IMG/M metagenome (GOLD analysis project Ga0206130, IMG submission 148637) | Pelagic subsurface seawater microbial communities from Kabeltonne, Helgoland, North Sea - Helgoland_Spring_Bloom_20160512_1 | ecosystem: Environmental > Aquatic > Marine > Epipelagic ... | reverse complement strand
ACATGAACTTTGAAGAGGCGACTGAGATTCAAATAAAAGCCATCCCCACTATACTCGAAGGAAAAGACCTGATCGGCTGTGCGCAGACAGGAACGGGAAAAACGGCGGCTTTTGTATTGCCTACATTAAACCAGATCGCAGATGCGCCGAGCGACGGTGTGCAGGTACTCATTTTGTGCCCCACGCGTGAATTGGCCATCCAAATTGATCAGCAGATTCAAGGGATTGCGTATTTCACCAATGCATCGTGTTATCCCGTTTACGGTGGTGGCGACGGCGTAAGCTGGGAAGCTGAAGCGGATGCACTCAAAGGCGGCGCGGATATCATTGTAGCCACCCCGGGCCGATTAATGGCACACATGGCGCGTGGTTATGTGAAGTTCGATACCGTAAAGCACCTGATCCTGGATGAGGCCGACCGCATGTTGGATATTGGTTTTTACGACGACATTATTAAAATCATCGACGCCTTACCGAAAGAGCGTCAGAGCTTGATGTTTTCTGCGACCATGGCATCGAAGATTCGCAAATTGGCCAAAGAAATTTTGAGCGATCCCGATGAGATCAGCGTCGCTATTTCCAAGCCAGCGGATGGGGTGACCCAGAAAGTATACCTCGCTCACGAAGAGCAGAAGGTGGCCTTAGTACGCCATATTTTAGGCGATAAAGAGGATTTTCAAGCCATTATTATTTTCTGTTCGACAAAGAAGAAGGTGGAGAAATTGGCCCGTACATTGTTGCAGAAGGGCTACTCCTGTCAAGGCATTTCATCCGATTACGAGCAGGATGCGCGTGAAGAAGCATTGCGTGACTTCCGCAGCGGAAAAACCCGAATCATGGTGGCTACGGACGTCATGTCGAGAGGAATTGATATCAAAGGGATTGATCTTGTGATCAACTATGATGTTCCTGGTGATGCGGAAGATTATGTACACCGCATAGGACGTACAGCGCGAGCTAAGACCGAAGGAATGGCCATCACCTTAGTGTGTGCTGACGATATGTTCAAATTCTCAAAGATTGAACAGCTCATCGACCGTGAATTGGAAAAAGATCAACCCCCAACGGAATTAGGCGAGGGTCCTTCTTGGAGGGGTCAGAGCCGTGGTAAATCAGGTTCAAAAGGCGGCGCCAGAAATGACCGTGGCCCGAAAAGAGAGAAGCCGCGTAGATCAAAGGATGAAAAATCGGACCGTAAACCACCCCGTAGTAAAACGGAAGGCGATGCACCGAAGCGCGAAAAGAAGAAGCGTGAACCTTCACCCTACCGACTCCTCTATGATGCGCTGCCCAATCCGAAAAAAGGCAAGCCCGCAGGGCCTCCTGCTCCAGAGGTAACGGAATAAGAGCGAATGCTCGTCTTATGATTAACAATGATATTTACAGACGCCTGCGGTATTTGTTTGGCTACCACTACGACCATGTCGTAGCACTTTTCGCTGCTACCGGCTTTGAAGTGAGTGAAGCGCAGTATAAAGGCTGGGCCGGCACGGAGGAAGAGGACCGATTCATTATGATGACCGATCGAGAATTGGCCATTTTTTTGAACGGGATCATCATTCAGCGTAGAGGAGCGCAAGAAGGACCGCCGCCAGTGCCTGAAGAAGAAATGAGCAATAATACCATTCTGCGAAAGTTAAAAATCGCGTTCAATATGCGCTCTGAAGATATGTTAGAGATTTTTGCATTGGTTGATCGTAAGCTCAGCCCCCACGAACTCAGCGCATTCTTTAGAAAACCTTCACACAAATCTTACCGCTACGTAAAAGGACAGTATTTGCGTAACTTCTTAATGGGACTTCAATTGAAGTATAAATCTTCATTGAGCCATCCTAAATAATTGCAGATGAAAGCAGAGCAACCTAAACGCAAAGAAGTACTTAAAAGCTTCCTAGAAAAATTCGATATTTCCACCTTAAACCCCATGCAAACAGAGGCGAGAAAGGCCATTTATGCTGGGAATGATGTTGCCGTTTTATCGCCTACAGGAAGTGGAAAAACATTGGCTTTTTTATTGCCCATTATTGAGCGATTAGATCCAAATATATCCGAAGTTCAAGCGCTTGTTTTGGTGCCGTCACGTGAGCTTGCCATGCAGATCGAGCAAGTTGCACGGAAATTGGGCTCTGGGTTCAAAATTAATGCTGTTTACGGCGGCCGTTCAGGTGCGTTGGATAAGGCAGACTTAAAACACCGACCTGCGCTATTGATAGGAACGCCCGGCCGTATTGCTGATCGCTTTCGCCGTGATGATATCGATTTAACCCGCATTAAAACGCTGGTTTTAGATGAATTCGACAAATCCCTCGAAGTGGGTTTTGAGCGCGAGATGTCTGAGATTGTTCGCAGTTTAGGAGCGGTTGAACAACGCGTTCTAACGTCCGCAACGGACGCGGTGGAAATCCCTAAATTTTTAGGTTTAAACGATCCGTTAACGATCGATTATTTGAACCAGCACCGCCCTCAGTTGACAGTAAAGACTCTTGCATCGCCTGCAGGGAAACAATTGGAAACCCTACGCTTAGCAGTAGACGCATTAAAAGGTCAGCCCGGTATTATTTTTTGCAACTTCAAGGAGTCGTTGCACGAAGTCAGTGATTTCCTTTTTGATCATGCTATTGAACACGAGTGTTTTTATGGTGGACTGGAACAAATGGATCGAGAGCGCGCTTTAGTAAAGTTTCGCAACGGCACATGCCAATTACTTTTAGCTACCGATCTCGCTGCCCGCGGCCTCGATATTCCAGAGATAAAATTCATCATCCATTTCGAACTTCCGTACCATTCCAACGAATTCACGCACCGCAACGGACGGACAGCACGTATGAATGCCGAAGGTGCAGCTTATGTACTCCACACTGAAGGCAAGCGTCTACCGGATTTTATCAAATCCGCCAATCCTGAAACTGAATCTATAGAAGCGCTTCGTGCAGCAAAAATCAAAGACGTTGATGCTTGGAGTACGTTGTACATTACGGGAGGACGACAAGACAAAATTTCTAAAGGCGATATTGCTGGAATGTTCTTTAAAATTGGAGGACTAACGAAGGACGAATTGGGAATTATAGAACTCCAGCAGAATTGTGCCTTTGTCGCAGTAAAACGCACCATCGCCCATCGAGTAATGGAACGCACAAATAGCCAAAGATTGAAAAAGAAGAAGGTTAGGGTGACGTTGGTGCGTTAAGACGGAGTATAAATCGACGCATATTGTCAAATTAAATCAAAATAGAAATATATTAATCAAAGCAATTTATATCAACTGCTGATGTTATTGGATAGCATGTTTTTATTAATGATTTCATCACTTTAGAGGAGTATATTCGTAACTTAATATCTATTTAAGTTATTTACCTATGTCTCGCCTTTTCCGCAGTTTGGTAAAAAAGATTAAACCATTAGTTTTTTTCTTCTTTTATTTCATTGGTCTATCCTTTCACAGTTCTGCTCAAAGTTGTCCCTCCATTAAACGAAATAATGGAAACAATGCCGCTCATACTGACTATGCTTTGAGTGTGATGAACACGGCATTCACTAATGTGCCTAGTTCTGCAAAGGAAGGAACTATTACTGTTGATTTTGGTTCAAGCATGTCTGCTTCCGCCGTACCGGTGATCGAAGGTGTTTATATTGGCGGTTCTCGACTTAATGTGGATTTTGGTCCGCCGAGTGAAATCAATAATGTGGGCCCGAAATATAATGTGGAGTATTGTTTTTATGGGTCAAACCTGCCACCGGCCAAATCATTTACGGTAAGATTTTTAAACCCCAGCGATAGTTCCGTATGGAGCGAGTGTACATTTCCAGAACTTTCGGGATCTGATGCCAATACTATTAACGTTTCTAGTGATATAGCAGATAATGCGGTTTGCGCTGGAGAATCTATTACTTGGACGGCCACTGCGACGGCTGCAAATGGACAGAGTTTAAGATATAAATGGTACAAAGACGGTAGTGAGCTATCAGGCAAAACAAATGCGTCACTTACTGTTTCTAATTTTGGGAGTAGCGATGCAGGAACATATTATTGTATTGTTGAAGAATTTAGAAACAACACAATAAACTGGTCGTTTCAGACACCCGCGGGAACTCTGAGTTTATCGAACTGTGCAAATCTTGAAATCACTCGTATTCAAAGTCCTGATGAGATATCTATTTCCGGGAGTAATGACTTAAGTGTCGCCTTTGATGTTGAGTTTAATCAAGACGTAAATACACCCGCGACCACGGATTTCAGTGCAATTCTAGATTTAAGCTCGAGCCGTACCATCTCTAGTATTAGCTCCTTTGGAGGGTCGTCCAAACGATATATCGTAGTGGTTGATATTCTAGATGAAGATGAGGGTCAATTGGCTTTAGCAGTAGCATCTTCAAATTCAATTAGCTCTTCTTCCGGGAGTCTTAATCTAAGCTCCACAACCCCTACAATAACAAATAATAATAGCTTCTCTATTGGTGCAGACGGTGTAGCTCCTGCCGTAGAATCCGCCGTTGCGGGAGGAGATCGAAATGGTGATGGCGTCCCAGACCGCAACCAGAAAAACGTTAGTACCTTCCCTTGGCGGAGTGAGTCAAAATTTAACCAAGGTGCCGCAGCTTCCACGAATGATTTTGTCACCCTTTCAATTGGTGATGTCTCAAATTCATCAAGTAAAAATCTTGATAAAAATTTAAAAATTTCTACGCTAGGTGTTATTGGAATTAGCGACTCCTACTTTTCCGGAGTTTCATTCCCTTCTACTGCAACCATTGGTGGTACCTCTCAAAATGTAAATGCGATTTACGACCCCATTTTCTTCAAGATTGAAGCCAATGGAAATTCATTTTCAGCCCGAGACGTTGATAATACCCGTGCAGGTACCCAAATCCGCCTCTATTTTGATATGCCTGATGGAGGTCAGAACTTCGATACTTACATGAAGTGGAACGGCGTGGATGAACAGTGGTACGAATTCAAAGCAGATGGAAATTTAGCCACCTATGATGACGGTGCCGAGTTTATCGATTCAGATGGCGATGGTGATTACGATCGCGTGGTTTTGACCATAACTGAAGGTGCTAAGACAGGTGGTGATGCCGACGGTCAGTCAGATAATATCATTATTGACCCGGGAACTATTGTTTCCACTGCTGGACTGAGTTATACAGGGGCACTTTCATTTGAAGTGGTTGAAGGCAATACTCCGGTTGCGACACTTTCAACATCTGGAGCCACTACTTGGGCCATTACCCCTGTTACGGGCTATGACAATTCGCTATTTAGCATTGATGCCTCAACTGGAGCACTGTCATTTACTTCTGCACCAGATTTTGAAAATCCCCAAGATGTTTTTGGAACGGCTGGGGATAATGTACATATGGTGCGCGTTACTATTTCAGACGGTTCTGGAAATTCAACATTGATTGATATTGAAGTTACCGTATTAAATGCATGGGAAAAAGATTCTGACGGCTGTCCATCGCTTTCTGATATATCACCGTCGACCGGAGCCGGGACGCTCTTTGATCGATATGCAGGAAATTATACTCAGTACCCAACTTTGCCAGGTGGGTACACGGGATATTTCCTTTTCACATTCCCAACGACCATGTCGGAATATGGCATTCCATTTATTGACAAGATTTTTGCGGACGGCGTTGAGATTTCTACAGGCCGTTTCGATAATCCTCGTATAGATGATGGTGGAAATAAGGCGTATTCAACTACAGGAATAGTTCAATATCCATATTACGGTGGACCAAGTGATAACATTTGGAGTCAGGCCACTATTCAGGTATTTTTTACCGATGGAACTTCCTATTCAAATAGAGATGACCTGTGTTCTTACAGTATGTCCTCTCCTTACAATCAGATCACGATGCTGGATGTTACCGAAAACTTCACATCGGCTTATTCTGTTTGTGGGGGTTCAGGTTCCATCAGTGTAGCCGTCAATAATGCAGATGCTACAAATTCGGCGTTAGGACCGAATGGAGGAACACTCTTATATCAATGGCAAGAAGACGTAAGTGGGACTTGGACAGATATTACAGGAGCAACCACCGCTTCATATGCAATAACTTCTACGGCCCAAAACGGAACCTATCGTTGTATTGTGCGTGAATTGATTTCAGGTACGGACTACTACGATGTGTACTACACTTCTTCAACTGCTGTTACCGTGGTAGCGGCACCTACAATTTCGTTAGCGACTTTGACTTTGTGTGAATCCGCAACTGGAAACCTTTCGGCGACTACTACCAATAATACTGGTGAAACTTGGGTGACTAGCGATGTAGGTGTGGCTACTGTATTATCTACTGGCTTTGGCGCAGCAACTGTTTCGGGTGTATCCGCGGGTACGGCCACGATAACTTATACTGATGGAAATGGATGTTCAACAACAACAACTGTTACTGTAAATGCCCTCCCGACAACGACAATTACTTCGTCGGATGTAGATAACATAATTTGTGATGGAGAAAGCATTACGTTGACATCTGACCAATCTGGATCTGGATATACTTATAAATGGTTTAAAGATGGTTCGGTGATTCCTGGAGAAACTTCTAGTAGTTATCTAGCGACGGTATCGGGTTCATACACATTAGAAGTGACTAATTCAAGCACGGGCTGTATTGCAACGACTCCAGGAGCAAATGCAATTGCTGTTGTGGAAAACTCAAATCCTGTAATTGCCTTGTCAAGTTCGACCAATGTCGCTTGTTTTGGCGAAAGCACAGGTGCTATCAATATTTCTGTTTCTGGAGGAGATGGGAACTTTACATTCGCTTGGTCTGACGGGGCTTCATACAGTGCTACTTCTGAAGATATCATCAACGTATTCCCGGGAGCATATTCTGTTACCGTCACTGATGGAAATAGTTGTTCTGCGAACACATCCTATAACATAACACAACCTGCATCAGCATTAAGCGCGACTACTAGTTCGACTAATGTTTCGTCATCCGGTGGTAGCGATGGTTCTGCCACTGTTACCCCAAGTGGAGGCACGGCAGGTTATACTTATTTATGGTCTGATGGACAAACGAATGCGACCGCAACGAATCTTTCCGCAGGCAACTATTCTGTGGTAATAAAGGATGCAAATCTCTGTTCGATTACCAAAAACTTCACTGTCACTGAGCCTTCTTCATTAAGCGCTACAGCAACTGCAATTAATAACGTTAGTTGTAATAATGGTTCTGATGGTTCCGCTTCAGTATCTGTAACAGGAGGCACAAGTCCATACACATACAGCTGGAATACGTCCCCTATTCAGACCAACTCAACGGCAACTAACCTTGCCGCCGGTACTTATACGGTTACAATCACCGATTTCACAAATGTTGTAACCACAGCAAATGTTACAATTTCGGAACCGTCGGCGCTTAGCTTAAGTATCACGGCTACTGATGTTTCTTGTGTTGACGATGTGACGGGTGCCCTCGATGCTACAGTGACAGGTGGGACCCCAAATTATACATTTGCTTGGTCCAATTCTTCATCTTCAGAAGATCAGACTGGTCTTGGGACAGGTACCTATTCACTAACCGTAACTGATGACAATGGTTGTCAAATCTCATCTTCTGCGACGATTTCTGTTTTAGATAACATTGCTCCAACAGTAACTACACAAGATATCACCGTACAAATGGACGCTTTAGGAAGCGCTACCATAACAGCGGCAATGATTAATGATGGTAGTACGGATAATTGTGCTATTTCTTCTTTGTCGCTCGATATCACCTCTTTTGATTGTGACGATTTAGGGCCAAATACTGTTGTACTTAACGTTACAGATAATAATGGGAATTCTGCGACTGGTACGGCAACGGTAACGGTAGTAGATAACATTGACCCAACGATCACTGCACCTGCTGCAGTGACTGTAAATGTTGATGCTGGCGCTTGTAGCACTGCGCTTAGTAATGTTACGTTAGGTACTCCAACCACGGGCGACAACTGTAGTGTAGCGACGACGACGAACGATGCACCTGTAAGCTTCCCGCTAGGAGCTACTACGGTTACCTGGACGGTAACTGATGGTAGTGGAAACACGGCAACGTCTACTCAGGTGGTAACGGTAGTAGATAACATTGACCCAACGATCACTGCACCTGCTGCAGTGACTGTAAATGTTGATGCTGGCGCTTGTAGCACTGCGCTTAGTAATGTTACGTTAGGTACTCCAACCACGGGCGACAACTGTAGTGTAGCGACGACGACGAACGATGCACCTGTAAGCTTCCCGCTAGGAGCTACTACGGTTACCTGGACGGTAACTGATGGTAGTGGAAACACGGCAACGTCTACTCAGGTGGTAACGGTAGAGGATAACATCGACCCAGTAGCGGTAGCACAGGACATTACGGTGTTCTTGGATGCGAATGGTCAGGCTTCTATTACGACTGCAGATGTTGATAATGGAAGTAGCGACAACTGTACGTTTACGTTAGGTCTTGATATTACATCGTTTGACTGTACGAACCTTGGCGCGAACACAGTGACTTTAACTGCTACGGACGGTAGTAGCAACGACCACAGTGCGACAGCTACGGTAACGGTAGTAGATAACATTGCTCCAGTAGCGGTAGCACAGGACATTACGGTGTTCTTGGATGCGAATGGTCAGGCTTCTATTACGACTGCAGATGTTGATAATGGAAGTAGCGACAACTGTACGTTTACGTTAGGTCTTGATATTACATCGTTTGACTGTACGAACCTTGGCGCGAACACAGTGACTTTAACTGCTACGGACGGTAGTAGCAACGACCACAGTGCGACAGCTACGGTAACGGTAGTAGATAACATTGACCCAACGATCACCGCCCCGGCTGCAGTGAGTGTCAATGTAGATGCCGGTACTTGTGCTACAGCTGCTTCGAACGTTACGCTTGGTACACCTACGACTGCAGACAACTGTAGCGTCGCTTCTACCACGAACAACGCACCGACCAGCTTCCCATTGGGAGCCACCACGGTGACCTGGACCGTGACCGACGGTTCCGGCAATACGACGACTGCGACTCAAGTGGTCACGGTTATTGATAACATTGATCCAGTACTTACATGTCCAAATGATTTAACGGTATACGGTGTTGCAGACAGTACGCTTACTTCGGTGAGTTGGTCAGCGGCAACGGCCACGGATAACTGTTCGATTGATACGATATACAGTGATATTCAAACGGGTCATTACTTCCCGTTGGGTGTAACGACTGTTACCTATGTCGCAATAGACGGCAGCGGTAATTCGGATACTTGCTCGTTCAGTATTACAGTTGTAGATACGGTGAGTCCAGTCATTACTGGATGTCCTAGTGCGATTACCCAGAACAATGATACCGACTCGTGTGGGGCGGTTGTGAATTGGGCCGCACCGACGTATTATGATAATTCTGATTATTATACGGTAAGCGCATCACATGCTTCAGGCGATTACTTCCCTGTAGGAACGACTACTGTGACCATTACGGTTGCCGATAGTTCGGGTAATTCTAGTGTATGCGCGTTTGATGTGACAGTTGAAGACGCTCAAGTGCCATATGTTGTTCCATTCAGCAATGTGGCTGTTACTTTGGGAACAGATGGGATGTACAATCTAGCGGTTGCCACTGTCGATAGTGCCTCTTATGATAATTGTGGTATTGCGAATCGATACTTGAGTGATACATTCTTCAATTGTAACGATGTGCCTGCTGCGACGACGTGGTTGGTACTAGAGGATGTTCATGGTAATAAGGATAGTGCATTGGTCAATATTCAGGTAAGCTTACCATCTACACCTGTTCTAACGACGGTAGCGACCGTTAGCGACGTTTTATGTCATGGTGATTCAACTGGATTTATTCAGGTTGCTGTAAGTGGTGGTGTAGCGCCATATGCTTACAATTGGAGTAGTGGTTCCAATGTATTTGAAGCGATAAACTTGCCAATTGGCAGCTATTGGTTTGAAGTAACCGATACCAACGGTTGTTACACATCAGACACACTTGTAATGAACGAGCCGGCTCCGTTGGCAGTAAGTACAGTGAAAAGTATTTACCCTGGTGGGTACAATGTAAGTATCAATGGCACTAGTGACGGTTCCATAACAACCACGGCTTCTGGGGGTATTACTCCATATACTTTTGATTGGAATACAGGTGCCTTTACGACTCAAGATTTGACAGGCATTTCAGCAGGTATTTACAGCTTGGTGATGACCGATTCTAACGGTTGTACGATCACTGTTGTAGATACACTCACAGAGCCTACACCGTTGGTGATTACCGCGAGTTCACTTCAGTCTGTTGTTTGTCCTGACGACACCACAGGTATCGCTTTAGCGGTAGCTTCTGGCGCGGTACCGCCGTATCAATTAACATGGGACTTCGGTTCTACGGTTGATTATGTAACGGGACTTTCATACGGTATTTATACGGTGACGGCCACTGATACTAATGGCGCTGTAGCCACGGATACGGTCTTAATTGACGCTTTAGACTACGATTGTGACGGTATTTACAATGTCGATGAAGGCGGATCACCGAATGGAGGTGGCGGTTTAGGAGATGTTGATGGTGATGGTATTCCGAATCAAGAAGATGAGGATAGTGATGGTGACGGTTTACCGGATGATCAAGAATTCGATTACGACAATGATGGCGTAGGATTTGACGATTGTGATGGAGATGGCATTCCAAACTTCCTGGATCCTGATTTATGTGAACTTTTAGTACCGGCGGTATTCACTCCGAATGATGACGGTGATAACGATTATTGGGAGATTTTAGGAATTATGGCCTTCCCAGATAACAACGTTAAGATCTTTAACCGCTGGGGCGAATTGGTGTACTCTAAGGAAGGGTATAACAATGAGTTTAATGGACGCGCGAACACAAGGACTCAGATGAACGGAGGCGATGGTTTATTGCCGACAGGAACCTATTACTACGTAGTGAAGGTTTATGAAACAGGAGATATTTACACGGGATATGTATACATCACGAAATAAGATGAAAAAAGTACTTACCACTTTAGCGATTTTAGTTGGGACCCAGGTATGGGCCCAACAAAATCCAACCATGGATAATTATTTGTTTAATCCGGTGAGCATATCACCGGCGTATGCGGGTCAACAGAGCGGACAGATCCAAAGCATCTATGATGCCCAATGGATTGGTTTGAAGGGCGCACCACGGACGGGAGCTATGTATTATGATTATATGTCTCCTAGTCGTTTTGGGTTCAACATAGGGGTCATTGATGATCAGGTTGGGCCGATGCGAACTCAAAGTTTGGGTGTTAGCACAGCTTACCACTTGCAGATCGGTGAAGAAATGTATTTTTCAACGGGAATTCGCTATTCTTTAGGTCACACGGCAGTCGACTTTACTGATGATTTTTATGTGGATAAGATCGATCAGGCCATTTATAATATTGACGGACCATGGCTGCAAAATGTGGATTTATCAGGAACGCTTTATACGCAGAATTGGTACGTTGGAGCGACGATGAAAAACATGGTAAGACAAGAGGTTTACGCGAATAATTTTACTGCTCGTGTGGGTCATGTTTTCGGTGGTTATCGACTTGAATTGAATAATCAGTGGACTGCAAATCCTTCGGTTTTATTAAATAGTACTGAGAATGCACCCTTAGATTTCAATTTACATACATTCTTTGAATATCAAGAACGACTGGGCGTTGGGCTTAATTTTAGTCCAGGTGATGAGCTGGGAATGTTCTTTAAGGCAGATTTATTAGGAGGCTGGCAATTGTTCTATCAATTCAACTATCCTTTATCAGATTTAGTTTACATCACACAGCAAAGCCATGTGATCGGTGTAGGAATCAACGTGGTTCCGGAGGTAAAAAATATCATTTCACCTAGATACTTCTTGTAATGAAAAAGATAACCGTCTTACTATTGGCTGTTTTAGCTACGAATACATTATCGGCACAGATCTTAGATTCACTTCGTGTAGGTGCTAAAAGTATCAACTATGAGGTGATTGCCGCTTCAGGGTATGAAGATTTTGCAGCAGCTCCATATGGGGATCAATTGCTTTTTGTTTCCTCCCGGGAAACGGGTTTGTTTTCGAAAAAGTATGATTTAAACAATCAAAAGTTCTTCGATCTCTACCTGTACAATCTTAAAACGAAAGAGGTCGCTCGATACGGTGACCAATTGGCCTCTCTAGAAAAATCGAAGTATCATTTAGGTCCGGCCACTTTATTGCCAGATTCGGCTGGTGTAGTGCTATCGCGTAACTATAAGATTCCAAATCTAGAGGATGAAGTAAATTTCTATTTAGTTTACGAGAATTGGTCCACTAACGAGCGTTATACATTGCCGTTTTGTACCATGGCGAACAGTTTTCAGCACCCGTTTTACGATGCAAAAACACGTCGGCTTTATTTCTCTGCCAATCTTCCGGAAGGTCCTGGCGGATATGACATCTATTATTCAGAATTTTTAAAAGACGGTAGTTGGGGCACCCCAGTTATTGTTCAAGGTATTAATGGGCCTAGAGACGATGTGTTTCCAACGGTATCTAAGGATGGTCGACTTTTCTTTTCTAGAACGGAGTCACAAATGGGGTTGAATATCTATGCCTTTGATTTCGATTCAAAAGAGATTACTTCATTTGCGGCTCCCATCAATACGTCAGGAGATGACTTCTCCTTGATTGTGTTGAATAGTGACAGTGCCGTTTTTAGTCAGAGTCAAGGGGGGCGTTACAATACAGATTTGGTACTTGCCTGGGTTGATTCTAAGAAAACTTCTCCAACACCATTAACGAAAGAGTACCTTGTTTACATTGAGGTCGAAGAAGATCAGGATCCTTGGACGTTAGCACAAATCTTGACTGATAAATATCCAGGTCAAAATATTTACGTAGGTGAAAAGGATGGTGAGATAGTTGTTGTTGCAAAGGGATCGAGCCCCGAAATGGAAGCACTATCGACACAAGAGGCATTAATGGATTCAAATTATGCGGCACTTGTAACTACAGAGCCTATAAAAGAAATAGGTAGGCCTGTTGATCCAGAGGTAGACGAGATGCAAGTTGCGACCACTCAGGCTCCAGGTGAAATATTACACGTTGTATATCCAATAGGTGGAAATAAAGAAGAGGCGCAGGCCGAACTTGATAAAATGCGCTTGTCTAGCGGTATGGCAAATTTAGTTTTGGGTGAAATAAATGGAGCGCTTGTTCTTATTGTATCTACCAATGGCTCTAGAGACGATGCTGAAAAGATGAAAGCTTTGGCGCACGAAAGAGGTCTTGTGAGCAGTTATCTTACGCCGGAAATGCCAAAGGAAGTCGCATATACAAAGGAAGAGCCAGCTAACGTCACCTCATATAGTACTATTGCCGGGGTGTTTGTTTCCCTAGAGCACGCTCAGAATCAACTAAAAAACGTACAAAAATGGTCTCCAAATGCGTTCATCGCAAAAATCAACGGAAAGCACTATGTAGTGTCCTCTGACTATAATGGAGAGAAATCGGCCATTGCGGCGCGAAACGTTGCCAGAGAAAACGGAATAGACGGCGCATGGTTGTTGCCACAGAAGCTAGAGCCTATGAATATTCCGTTGCTAACGGGATCACCAGATCTAATCGTATACTTCCGATTTGACAAATACGATGTCCAAGAAAAATATGCGAACCAAATTGACGATATAGTGGCTCTACTACCTGAGAACGTTGAAAACGTATTTATGGTGGGGCATACAGATTCACGCGGTACAAACGCATACAATGAAGTATTGAGTAGACAACGTGTTGAGGAAGTCGCCGCCTATTTGGAAAGCAAGCATTCTTCATTGAAAGTCAGCAAAACTCTAGATTCAAGAGGCGAGTTCGAGCTTAGCAATGATTGTGGAGATGGCATGGAGTGTGACCCATATGCACACTTTTTAAATCGTCGCGTAGAGATTTGGTTTTACTGAAAGTAAAGACTCAACCTTAATTCTTCGGTCAGAACTTCGAAATCATAACCACTGTCTTGTAAAAGGGAGCGAATTTTATGTCTTTGGTTGTTAACATATTGATGGGATACATCTATAAGCATTGCGATTTCCTTCGATCTAAATCCTAAAACCATCAGTTTGAGTACTTGCAGCTCTTTTGAGGATAGAATATTCTCTAAAGGAAAGAACTTCGCTGAATGTAGGTCTTCACAGAATCTGTTAATTTTGAATCTCGTGATACCGTCTTGATGTTTTCGAATGATATTAATATCTTTTAATAAATCCTTATTCAATTCAGAATTATCTAAGTCTTGTATTAGTTTTTTTAGTGCTTCTAGCTTTTCAAGACTTTCGCGTGAAATACTTGTGATTCTAGAACGAGTTTCGTTCATTTCTCTTTCTATTTCAATCTGTGCAAGTTCTAATTCTTGGTTCTTCTTTAGCGCTTCATTCAATGTTCTAGATACATGAACCTTTTGGCGGAAATAGAAGGTTGTTACTAATAATATGATTACCAAAATAATTAATATACTGATTATCAATATATTTTTAGTTTTGGCTTTGGAATTCTCAAGATCCGATTTGTAAGACGTTATTAATGCCTTCAACTCGCTAAAATCGGAATCGGTTTCTTGTGACGAGACTATCTTATTTAGTTCAATAAAGTCGAATTGTCTTGCGGAGTCTAGTTCATTGAAAATAGCAAGTTTGTATATATTTTTTTCTTCGCCAGATTTACGTTTCAAGCTATCTAGAACTTCATATGTAAAGGCCTCCGTTTTAATGATGTTTGATTTTAAAAGTGCATCAATGGCATTATCAAAATAAACATGCGAGGGCATGTTCAATAGTTCAAATGCCATACTATCACATAATAACCCTTCTCTTATGAATACTCGGTACAATTCGTCCGGAACATCACTTAACTTCGTGAATATGTTACTGATTACTTCAACTAAGGAGTCGCGTCTATCTGGATAGTATTGATCAAAGAAGTAATATGCGTTATTATAGTAAACGCCGTTGGTGGAATTAGGGCTGTTTGAATGAATGGTATTGATTTGACTTTGCGATAACCCCTTATCGCCCAAGGCATTCGAAATAGCGAGAATGTTTGCTTCAAGCATCTCATTAAACCAATATGTATATTCTTTGGCTAATAGAAAATTAGTTAATCCGCTATCTAGGTTATTATTTATATAATGCAGTGTACCTATATTATTATACGTACTGGCTGCATAGAACGTATCTTGAAGTGTTAAGAATTGAGGAATTATCTTTTTAAAGAGGCGTAGCGCTTTATCTTTTTCTCCAAAAAAGAAATGAGAATTAGCTAAGAAATACACTTTATAAGGATTCGAATCATTTTCGCTATTAATACGATTAGGTTCTTTTCCTTTTAATATTGCTACACGAAAATCATGGGCTTCTATAGTTAGCAGCATCCGAGGGTTAAATGTGGATACGTTCAGCTGGGCTTTGAATTGATAAAAGTCTAGATCCTCTATGACTATTTGAATCAGCGCTTTTTCCAGAGAAAGAGCTTTCCTAAACTTTCCACTTGTAACATTAACCTCGTTTGCAAGACTATCTACTGTTTGATTTATGTGTTGACTAAAAGCGTTCGTTCCGATCAATATATGGATGAGAAAAATCAGCTGTCTCATTTGAGATGGGTAATGGTTTGTTAGGCTAATGTATGATAATTTATTATAACTTATTTGGTTTAATGTATCAAAAAAATTAAATAAAACACATTGAAAATGAGAGGATTAAGTATCTAAATGCAAGCTGCCTTATATTAAACCTGCTGTTTACACAATAGGCATACTATATAATCGAATTGTTATTGTTTATTATCGATCTACTTCGACAGGCAAAAGTGAATTGAGACTAAACGGCCATAAATTGTCGAAATAAAAATGCCATTGCGCATTATGAACGTTAATCGAAAAAGGTATCTGAAATGAAATTGAATAGACTCAAACTTAGTTTGATCATTTGGGTGGTTTCCACTTTGAATGTTTTAGCACAAGAATCCTCAAATGGTGTCTTGTTTGAAAAAGGAGATGTATCTATCTCTTATTCTTATTCTTTGTGTGACGTGAACGGCCTTGATTTAGGTTTTTACCTGTTAACATTAGAGAACGAAAGTGAATCTAAAGGTTACATGATTCAGATATTTGAGGGTGCATCTTTGGAAAACAGACTGATAACGTCAACGTACATTATGCCAAACGAAATACAATCAAGTCAGTGCGGAAATGGAGGCATGAGACTTTACGTATACAACCCCAATCAAGACGATTTTGTCCCAAGCATAGAGGATTTGAATATAACCGTTAAAATCATTGCGGAATGAGAAAGATTAACCTTAATCACTTTTTAAAGGGGATTTTATTCCTTGTATTATTAAGCGGACAGTTGCTGGGGCAATCAAATGTGGTTGTTACAGTTTTCAATCAACCAGGCTTAAACGGATCAGTTGGTTCTTGTAGCAATGAAAATGAGAACCTGATTGAAATTATTAATGCTCTTCCAGGATACACTGTAGATGGTACGGCTATTGTAAATTTCACCAATACTTCAGCACTTCAAACGGCTTTGGATAACGCCCAGTTTTTCTTTATGACAGACATGGAATCGGGCAATCCTAATTTGACATCATTCTTGCCTAATGCTGCTAAAACCATACTTCATGATTTTGTTGATGATGGTGGAGTTATTGTTCAGACGGGTACTTTCGGTAATAATGATCATGATTTTCTAAACCAAATATTCGGATGGAATCTGTCTCGGGCAACTGGCACTTCTTGGGCAAAAGTAACCGCAAATACAGCTGGAACCCCTTTCGATGCCGTGTCGGGTACTAGTTTGCCTAACTTGAGCGCTACCGATGCAATTAATAAAAATTCAGTTCCAAACTTTACCACGATGTATGGAACTGATGCTAATGCTGTTGTGGCCGTTATTCAGTACGGTTCTGGCTATGTGATTTTTTTGGGATATGACTATTTTAACACAGGTTTAAATCCAAGTATTTCATCACCTTGTTCTGGTTACAGTGGCATATGGGTTCAAGAGGTAATCCCTGCTGCCTTGGCTTATGCGACACAGTTGTCTTCAAGTGCAGTCGATAATATTACAGAAACAACAGCTGACTTTGATTATAAATTTTCAGAGAATGCTACGTCCTATTATGTAGTTGTTCCGGCGGGATCAACTGCGCCAACTGAAGCGCAAATTAAAGCGGGTATTGACTATGGCACCGTAACTTTAGTTGATGAAGGAAGTGCGACAACTACTGCCAATACAATGTACACTTTTGCCCTTAGTGGTTTGACATCTTGTACTGATTATGATATTTATGCCGTCTCAGAGTGGAATGACTCTGGAACGCTAAAGTTTTCGTCAATTGAGTCTACTTCATTTTCAACCGTTGATTTGACACCACCTTCAATTGCTGTTAAAAACATTACTGTTCCACTAGATCCTTCTACAAACACAGTGATAGTTACGCCTAGTCAAGTTGATGATGGAACAACAGATAATTGTGGTACACCAACTTTAAGTCTCTCGAAAAGCACTTTTTCATGTGCGGATGTTGGTGCTAATATAGTTACTCTTACTGCAACTGATGCTGAAGGCTTGACGAGTTCATCAACGGCTACGATTACGGTTACTAAATCTCCAGTTGTCTTTTCTGCTCCTTCGGATGTAGCTGTTACTGCAGATATAAGTAGTTGTGTAGCTACGAGCGTTTCCTTAGGTACTGCTAATATCACAGGTCAATGCTATACTGTGACTAACAATGCACCTTCTTCATACCCAATTGGTTCAACAACTGTAACTTGGACTTTGACTGAGAGCGATGGCACAATCACAACTGATGATCAACTAGTGGTTGTACAGGATACCTTCAACCCAGTTTTGGTTCTTAATACCGGTGTAGTGGTTAACCTTGATGCTTCGGGTACTACAACGCTTTCTATCAGCGATGTGGATAATGGTTCTTATGACGATTGTGGTCTAACTCATGTCAGCTTCGTAAGTGGCTCACTGACCTCGTCGCTATTATATAGCTGTTCGGATGTAGGTTCTCAGACAGTTAATGTATTTGCACTAGACGATAGCGGAAATGAATCCCTAAGTTCATTCACCTTTACAGTTGCAGACATCATAGCTCCTACTTTCACTACTACATCACCATCATTGTATTTAGATGTAAACGGTAATGCAACTTTAACGGCTTCGGATATTATTACTTCGGTAGTTGAAAACTGTAGTGTTGCATCTACTGTGTTGTCTAAAACAAGTTTTGACTGTGGCGATGTTGGTTCGAACACTGTGACAATTACTATAACTGATGTAAATGGTAATTCTACTACTGCGACAGAGATAGTCACGATTGTAGATACTATTGCTCCAGATATACATGTAACCGATGTACAGGTATCATTAGGTGCTGATGGTAGAGTTGTAGTTACTCCGTCTTTAGCTGATGACGGAACAACTGATGCTTGTGGAAGCCTAGTTTGGACATTGAGTGACAGTACTTTCGATTGTTCTGATATTGGTGCTCATTTAGAAATGGCTACCGTTACTAATGTGAATGGCATCAGCTCCTCGGCATCGATCATCATTACAGTAGCTGATAATTCTGCTCCAATTGTTGTTACTAGATCTGCTACGATTTATTTAGATCTCAATGGTCAAGCTACTTTGGATTCGACAGACGTTATTGATTACATCCAAGAGAATTGTTCCCTGGGTTCTATTACTTTGTCACAAGTTTCTTTTAATGCCTCTACACTTGGTTCAAATACCGTAACGGTTACCGTAACGGATGCATCTGGTAATGTAAGCAGTGGCCTGGCAATTGTAACTGTAGTCGATAACATCGCTCCAACTGCAGTAACGAAGGATATAATTTTGCCTTTGGATGCTCAGGGTCAAGGATCTATTTCTACGTCTGATATTGACAATGGTAGTAGCGATAACGTAAGTATTAGCACTTATGCTGCGGATGTTACGCTGTTTGATTGTAATGATTTAGGAGATAATTGGGTAGTCCTAACTGTTACTGATGCAAGTGGTTCTTCCGATACCGCTTGGTCTAAGGTGACAGTAGTGGATAATGCAGCACCTTCCGTAGTCGCTCAGAATTACTCTGTAGCTCTGGATGCTTCAGGTACTGCAACAGTATTGGCGAGCCAAGTTGATGCAGGAACAAGCGATAATTGTGGAGTTGCATCATTGACATTGAGTCAAACGTCATTCTCATGTTCTGACTTGGGACAGAATACATTGACGTTTACTGCAATTGACGGTTCTGGTAATTCTTCAACGGCATCTGTAGTAGTTACCGTTACCGATGACCTCGCTCCAACGGTAGTGACACAATCTGCAACCTTATACCTAAACGCTATGGGTATGGTGACGTTGGATACTGCTGATGTCATTAGTTCTGCTATAGATAACTGTGGTATTTCAGTAATGTCACTCAGCAATACTTCCTTTGGTTGTACGGATGTTGGAACGAACCAAGTCACGCTGAATGTAACAGACGGATCTAATAATACGGCCGTAAGTGTAGTTTCTGTGACAGTATTGGATACTATTACTCCGACCATTACTATGGCAGACACAGTAACTGTCTATGCTAACGCAACTTGTGGTGCATCGGTTACTTGGGCGGTATTGGCTGATGATAACTGTTCATACACGCTAAGCTCTAATTATGCTTCAGGTAGCACGTTTAATATTGGATACCATAACGTAATTACTACGGTGACGGATCCGTCAGGTAATGCCGTAAGTGCGACCACCGTAATCGAGGTACTTGATACTTTAGCTCCGGTATGGACATCATCTTCGTTTGTAAATAGCATTGTTCCAAACACCGCTTCTTGTGGTTCGTTTGTAACTTGGATTGCTCCAGTGGCTTTTGATTTATGTTCGAATGTTTCTGTAACCGCAAGTGCTACAAACGGGTCTTCATTTGGTTTAGGTACGCACACCGTAACCTTCACCGCGACTGATGCAGCGGGTAACAGTAATACTCAGAGTATCACGTTCACAGTAGTAGATGATATAGCTCCAGAGGTAATCGTTCCTTCAGATATTGTTGTAAATAATGATGCAGGACAATGTGGTGCCTCAGTAACTTATGCTGCAGCATTTGCTCTTGATAACTGTAATCTCGATACTGTATACTATAGCCATGCCCCGGGTACATACTTCCCGGTAGGTCAAAATCAAGTTACGGTTACTGCTCTGGATGCTGCAGGCAACACTAGTTCAGGCATGTTTACGATTACTGTCGTGGATAATGAAGCACCTACACTATTATCTGTACCTAATGATACTGTACTTGGGTATTGTAATGCTTCTTTTGTTTATCCTACGCCGTCTTTTGATGATAATTGTGGTGTGTTCTCTGTGACATTAATAAGTGGTATTGCCAGCGGTAATGTTTTCCCAGTAGGAACTACTGAAAATATTTATGTGGCCACGGATGTTCATGGTAACACTGATACTGTTGCATTTAATGTTACGGTGATCAATCAATACCCAGCAACGATACCATTCTATGGACTTGTTTGTTCTAATAGTCCAAACTTTGATTTAACTATGGGAGATTCAAGTTTGGTATTCACTGGTAATTATGTGACTAATAACTCGTTTAGTCCGTCGACATCAGGTCCTGGAGAACATAATTTGGTATATGCGTTTACGGATTCATTGGGTTGTGTGTCGTACGGAACATTAACATTGACCGTTGAGGAAGCGCCAACAATGCCGGTAGTACAACGCCTAGGTGCGAATTATTTAACGACTCAACACTATGACCAGTACCAGTGGTACCTCAATGGCAATCCCATTCCAGGTGCGACTAGTCAAAATCTGGTGGCTAGCGTAGCTGGTAATTACAAGGTCAAAGTTTGGAATACTGCGGGCTGTTCAAGAATCAGTTCAATAATGGCTGTTGGAACAATCGGATTAGACGAGGCGTCTGTTGATGATTTGAAAGTATATCCTAATCCTTCTCAGGGTCAATTTAATATTGATATGGTGGGTGTCAGTGGAACTATTACATTGAAAATCTATGATTCTATGGGTCGCTTTATTTCAGAACAAGCATTAGAATCTGGATATGTTCAAATGATTGAAATAAGCAATGCGTCGTCAGGTATGTATCAGTTAGTACTGATGGATTCAGATGGTCATGTTGTAGTTCGTCGAGTAACGATTCAGAAATAATAAAACATTAAACTAGAAGAAATGAAAAAGCTAATCATACTTTCTTTAATGATTGTTTCGAGTGCTGTAAGTGCTCAATTCTTGGATCGTGTAAGTTTCAACCTTCAAGGAGGCAATAACTACGATCTGTATACGCCAAGTCGTGATAAGAACATACTAGACATACCTATTCGCGATATGGAGAGCTTCCAAAGCGACATGGATGTGTTTGCCTGGAATGCAGGCCTTGGAGTAACAGTTGCTACTTCTCCGCTTTGGGGATTGAGTTTCGATTATTCGATTGGTACTTTGAGTGGATCAAATACCTCAGAGTACTATCGTGGAGCTATTCAGTCTATGGATTTCGGTTTAAAATTCTTTGCAAGCAATCTTAATAGAAACTCAAAAGAAACTAAATGGCGCGTTATACCATCGGTTTCTGTGTCTCGAAATACTTTTGAAAGCAATCTTTACTTCCTTTCTGATAACTCACTTCAAAATGTGGTGAATGGAGTTGTTTGGGGTCTTAACTATGGTGGTGATCTACAGTATAATTTGGATAATAATTGGTCGCTAATTACTAAAGTTCAGATGCGCGTCGTAAATCAAGACGGTTTGGACGGTTGGGATTATGGGGCCGGTACAGATTCGTATGTTGCATCTTCTTTAGGAGTTCGTTACAAGTTAGTGACGAAGAAGAACAAGGATGATATCAACCTATCTGAAATGAATATCTGGGGTGATGAGTTCATTTCAAAAGTTCCCGGGCTAACAAATACTATGCAGAAGACCACAGTAGAGTTGACAGACGTAGTAAATGAATTAAAGAAGGAAGTGGAAAGCCAAGTTGCGGAAAGCTCAAAGCAATCTGAGGCTATGGAGACATTGCGCAGTGAGGCTATTGCCGCTTTAGAGAAAGCCGATGCTGATTTGTTCGAAGCTTCACACTATAATGCTATTTTCTTTGCGATAGAATCACACAAATTGACCGATAATTCTAAAATGGAATTGTACCGATTTGCAAAATCTTTGAATCATGCTTCTTGGAAGGGACGTTACCAAATAGTTGTAACAGGTTACGCTGACAAGACAGGTAATGAAGAGTACAATTACACCCTTCGTAAGCGTCGTGCAGCTAACGTAACGGAATACTTGCGCTCGTTGGGTGTAGATGTTCAGATTATAGATGAAACATCTGAACATAACCACTTAAATGATAATTTGCTTGATCGTCGCGTAGAGCTTTCAGTTCGCGTTCTGTAAAAACGTATTTCTCTTGATCTATGCCCGTTCTGCGGGCTAGTATTTCCCTCTTGGGATTTGCTTTAGATTAAATTGGTTTGGTTGAAAACTCGGGTGTACCTCCCGAGTTTTCTTTTTTACAGATATTTTAATTGGAAATTAGTTCACCTTCATCACTTTCTCGGAATAGCTGATCGTAGGTGTGGAGGCTCTTAAGAAATAGGTACCCTTGGCCAGGGAACTTAAGTCGATGGTGGTGTTGAATTGGCCCAGGAATTGGGAATAGGTGGTTTCCCAAACCAATTGGCCGGCAGTGTTGTAAATTCCTAGGGTCATGTTTTCTTGTTGACCCATTAAGAATTGGACCGTAAGGGCATCGACCGCCGGATTCGGGAACAAATGAATGCCGTAGTCGCCTTGATTCACGATAAACGTTTCGGATTGGATTTCACACGAATCAAAACGAACCGTGAGTTGGTAATTCCCATCTAAAGGGTTGTAAATAACACTGTCCGTGGATACCGGGAGTCCATTGTAAAGCCATTCGTAAGAAGGATTCGTAACAGCAATCGAGACGTCAGCTTTGAGCATCCTTTCGGACTGCTGAATCGTAGCGTCCACCACATTTTTACAAGTATCAAAATGCGCAACTAATGTCGTATTCGCTGCGACCGCAACTTCTATGGAAT
>Ga0206130_10002921_pt1 | contig 23134 bp, 23 predicted proteins | sample Helgoland_Spring_9_FD_148637 | JGI IMG/M metagenome (GOLD analysis project Ga0206130, IMG submission 148637) | Pelagic subsurface seawater microbial communities from Kabeltonne, Helgoland, North Sea - Helgoland_Spring_Bloom_20160512_1 | ecosystem: Environmental > Aquatic > Marine > Epipelagic ... | reverse complement strand
GGCTTTTATTAGGACTCTCTTTAGGAACATCTATACAAATAGGTTTGTTTGTATGTACACTTGTGGGTGGGTTTGGTTGGTTGCAAATCTTTAAAAAATTCAATGTAGAGAAGACTGTTAACTTATTGGCTGCAGTTTTAATGGGAATAATGGTTGGAACATCAATTTCATTCTATTCTACTGCTAATGTAATACTATACGGACTGGTACCTTGGTTTACACTTTTAGCATATACGATTTCGAGCTTCATTCCTAGAAATAAGCATTCAGTTCGATCATACATTCTGCTAGCATTATTCCTATTAACGATTGGTTTTTTTGCATGGATCAAACTATCAGGGATTATTATTGCAGGAACAATTGGTGCATGTCTTTTTTTTATTATGCTAAAAGAATTTAAATCAAGAAAAAGAATTATTTACATACTATTCTTCGGATTAATTGGTGTTTTTTTTTGGGTTCCCTTTTTAGGAATAGAAAAAATGAATCATTCCATGACAGGAATGACTGCTGATGATCTCTATGGTGAAAATAATAGCGAAATTCAAGCACCTCTTTTTGGAAAGTATTGGGCTAACAGTACAAAAGGCACATGGCTTGCGTGGAGTTTTGTAGCTGCCCCAGGTTACGCATTACCTGGTAAATCTATTGCTCATGAGGTAAGGAACTTTGGGCTCCAATTCAAGGAATTCACAGAATGGGCAGATCAAAAAGGAGTAAATGAACATGCTTTACTGAGTGGAGCTGTTGGCGTCATTCTTACTATTCTACTTCTAATCGATTTAAGAATGAGTTGGCAAATAATGAAGGGATACCAAAAGATTTCTTTAATTTCTTTTTTAACGCTACCTTATATCGGTCTTGCTATATTAGCTGCAAGATACGAATGGAACTATCTACTTTATCATGCTCATACCATTGAATTTTGGCTAATTTATGCAATTCCAACTTTTTTGGTTTATTCTTCTACAAATAAACTTCGATTGAACACCTTTTTTCTCCTTGGAGTTTTAATTGCCTTACCACTCGGTAAGAAAATGGAATATATAGTCTGTAGATTCGGAGATAAAGAATCTGAATATATTGGTAAAACTGAAGATAAACTTAATCTTAAACCAGGATATTACTCACAAGCAATCGACTACATTGAGAAAGATTCTGACGACCCACTTGATGTAGTATATTTTTTAGCCAAGGGTGATATGGGTGATCTTATCCTTAGAACAAACAAGAGATCAATGTCCACTCATTTTGCAACGGACAATTTTCCAAATATTACAAAATTAAAAACCTCACAGAAACTAAATGTTTATTGTGTCTATGAAACCTCAATGAAAGAAAATCATCAATTCATAAAATCATTTAAAGAGAAGTTTCCACAAAGTATTTCACAAAATATCATATTTTCCAAAAGAATGACAGTGATAAAGATAGTGTTAATTCCAAAAGTTTCAACCTTTCAAAATTCTTGAATAAGCTATCAGTTATTATACCTGCCAGAAATGAGGCTGAAAATTTAACGAATTGTGTATCCGAAATCTGTGATGAACTTGAGAATTGTTCAATAAATTATGAAATATTGGTTATTGATGATGGCAGCACTGATAATACATCAGAGATAATTCAGAATTTAAATACTTCATATCCCGCAGTAAAGGGTATAAATAATTCAGGTGACAATGGATTTGGAAGAGCGATAAGACTTGGATTTCAAAAATACACTGGAGATGCAGTTGCAATAATGATGGCTGACCAATCTGATTCACCTAAAGACTTATTGACCTACTGGAGATTACTCCAAGACGGACACGATTGTGTTTTTGGAAGTCGATTTATAAAAGGGGCACAAATTTATGATTACCCAAAGATGAAGTTATTAGCGAACAGAACGGTTAATATTTTAATAAGATATGCATTTAAAATCAAATATAATGATATTACAAACGCATTTAAAATATACAGACGAGAAGTAATTGATGGGTGCAAACCTCTAATTTCTCCACACTTTAATTTAACTGTTGAAATTCCACTTAAGGCAATCATTAGAGGGTACTCTTGGAAAGTAGTACCCATTTCTTGGAAAAATCGAACAAAAGGTGTAGCGAAATTAAGATTAAGGGAAATGGGTTCCCGTTATTTTTTCATAATTGCATATTTGTGGCTTGAAAAATATTTTAGTCGTGGAGATTACATTAAAAAATGAGTAACAGAGAAAACTTAGCTACTATATACCAAAATCGCTTTTCTGGACATGAATCTTATAGAAACAATGTTTGGAGTATTTTAATTTCAAAATTCTTTACGAAATGGTTAAAAACAGATTATAACATATTAGATCTTGGTTGCGGATATGGTGAATTTATTAATCAAGTTGATTCAAAAGCAAAGTATGCAATGGATCTAAACCCTAACACAAAAAAATTTTTAAATCATGATATTATTTTTCATGAACAGGATTGTTCTCAACCATGGAATATTGAATCAGAATCTCTAGATCTCGTATTTACCAGTAATTTCTTTGAGCACCTACCTAATAAGTTTTCATTAGATAAAACAATTGCTGAAATTAGAAAAGCCTTAAAACCAAGAGGTTTTTTAATTGCGATGGGGCCAAACATATCAGTTCTAAATGGAAAATACTGGGACTTTTGGGACCATCATGTTGCCTTGTCAGATTCTTCATTAAGCGAACTTCTTGAGATTAATGACTTCAAGATCATCAGATCTTATTCAAGATTTCTTCCTTACAATATGGTCAGAGTAAAAGAAAGACCGCTTTTTTTAATATCTCTTTATTTACGACTTCCCATTTTCTGGTCATTTTTTGGCAAACAATTCCTTATTATAGCTCAAAAGTAGTAATTTGATTAAGAAATCTTACTTATTCTTTTTTCTTGCTTCGATCGTTTGTTCTACAGTTTTCACTTATTACTACTTTCTTCACACAAACGAATATCCTCCTGGGAGTGCCTCAAGGCTAGCTGATTACAAAGCAGATAAAGTATTCCAAACGAGGTTTCTTATTACCGCTATTGCCAATTTCCTTGAACCGACAATTCCGTTGCTCAGAACAAGTCTTCAATGGGCAGTCCCCTATCCAATAAATTACGAGGTAATTCTCCAGCTTATTAATATTTTCTTTCTTGCATCATTACTTTTCTTGACACCAATCTTTGCCAATACTTTGGGATACAAAACACCTCTTTTTTCTCCTTTTCTAATTCTCGTTCCTCTTTCTTGGAATTATATAATTATCAACGGATTTATTGATGGTGCTGGTCTGTATTATCCATATGACATCCCATCCCTTACTTTTTTTACCGCAGGGATGATACTTTTCCTACAAAAAAAATGGTTTTGGTTCTACCCCGTGTTCATCCTTGCATGCTTCAATCGAGAATCAGCCTGCTTCATTAGTTTGGGTGGATTCTTGCTCACTTTGCAAATCGGAAATAAGTTTTATCTTAAAACATTCATCAAGTCCAACATCAGTGTGCTGAAGCAAGTTATAGCACAAGCAGGTATTTGGTTAGGTACACGGATTATCCTTTCCTACATATTCCGTGATAATCCCGGAGAGTTTTTTGAGGAACCACACTCAATGATAGATTTCCTAAGTACAGTATGGAGTGGAGAGGTTCACTGGGCAATGAACAACACACGCTTGTTTCTTACTTTGTTTGCTGGTATTTGGATTGTCCCAGTGATATTTTGGCGAAACCTAAACCAATCGGCAAAACGACTATGTGCCTTGGGTCTAATCTATCTTTTGGCACTTTTTCTCAGATCAAACATGATGGAAACTAGAGTATATAACGAATTAAATGTAATAGTAGCCATTTGTGCAATCTGCTCAATCAACCCTAAGCTACGCTCAATAAAATCTGCATGAGAAGATGGCTTTTGATTCAGAGAGACTATGGTCAACTGGGAAATCGTCTTCACACCCATGCCAATGCCTTAGCTTGGTGCATTGAAAACCAAGTGAATTTAATAAATCTTAGTTTCCAAAAATACTCTTATTGGTTTTCACCTAATGAATGTAAGTCAGTTGACATCTTCATGCCTCAGAACAGTAGGTTTGCTGGTATTTTACATCATAGTTACGCGAAAAAAATTCTTGATCGGCTTTGTCGAAGTGACAAATGGTTAAAACGATTTAAAAAGATTATGATTTGGGAAAAACAAGATTCTGAATGTCTGTCAGAGTACGAGCTTAATCAACACTTTAGCAGTTACAAAAAAAACAAAATTTTACTAGTTAGGACCTGGGATTTTAGATGCCCAAATTCGCTTATGAAGCACCAAAATGCGGTTCGAGAAATATTGATTCCGTCCAAAGAATTTATTTCTGAAGCTGTAGAAAAGATAACCGAACTGCGTAAGAAATTCGACTGCGTAGTTGGAATCCATGCTCGTAGAGGAGATTACAAAAAATATCTTGGGGGAATCAACTTCCATAGTTGGGACACTTACTGTGAATGGATTAGATCAACAAAAAAGCTACTGGAAAAAAACAGTAAAGGTAAAGTAGGGTTCCTTCTTTGTTCAGATGGTAACCCTGATAGTGAAATATTTAAAGATTTGCCCGTTTCTTTCGGAAACTCAAAATCAGTTATGACCGATCTTCACTCCCTTTCCCTCTGTGATTACAACATAGGTCCACCTAGCTCTTTTGGCACATGGTTATCATGGTACGGCAAAGTACCAAGACTAGTGATTCAAAAAGACCTGCAAATTAAATCTATATCACAATTTGTAACTGCTTCGCATTGTTAGTTAAAATTATCATGATAATAGAGAAGCTCAGATATGCGAAATACTATGGAGCTCAGCTAATTCATAATTGGGGAAGCAAAAACAAATCATATGCACAGCATGCTGAAGATCTTCTCATAGAACAGCAATTTGGTCCGATTAAATCATTCATTGATATCGGAGCAAACGACGGGGTACTTTTTTCCAATACTTACAAATTCGCAAAGTCAGGAGCTCGTGGGCTTTGCGTGGAACCGTCTCCAACAACCTTTCTGAAACTCCGCTTAAACCACCTATTTCATCCTAGAGTTAGTTGCATTCGTGCCGCTGTCTCGAACCGCAATGGGTCGATATCGTTTATTAAAGACGGGTATGAGGAAGTTCTGTCTCGCGTATCTGATTTACCCATCCACCAAACCGTCAATGATTCATCCGATAAACCGACCATAACTGTACCAGCTATTACCCTGGAGAAATTACTTTTTAGATACACACACTTAAAGAAAGTTGATCTTCTATCAGTCGATGTAGAAGGTCATGAAAAACAAGTATTTGAGGGTCTTAATGATTCCCCATTCCAAGCACGCATTATCGTGCTCGAAGCAGACAAGATGGAAATAGGAAATATTCTTTCAATACCTTTTTTTAAAGACTATACACCAAAATACACCAACGGAGTAAATCTCTTTTTAATTCACAAATCTGAAATAAGAAAACAAAACGAAAACAATAACCTACCAGGGAGATACGTCTGTTGTTAAACTTAATTAAAAAAATAATCCGTTCAATACTTTACACTTTAGGGTACCAGTTAAAATGCACTAAAACAATTGAGCAAAGCGACGACCCTTATTATGCTATCTCCATTCTTTTGGATAAGGAGAAAGCACTAACAATTATTGACGCTGGTGCATCTATTGGAGACATTTCACAAAATTTGTCCAAGATGTTCCCTCTTGCCACCGTGCACTCGATAGAACCATACCCCCCGTTTCATGCTCAACTTGAAAAGCTCGCTTCTGAGAACATAAGGATTCTAGTCAATAAATTAGCATTATCTGATGAAAATGGATCAAGGTTCCTCCAAATTAATAAATCTGAAGGAACGAACTCATTATTAAAATCAAATGATAAAGGAAAAGAAATTTATGGAGATATGCTCTCAAATATTGGTGAAATTGAAGTTCAATGCCAAACTCTAGATGAGTTTTTAACTGAAAATTCAATCGAACAAGTCGATTTGCTAAAACTCGACCTACAAGGTTCGGAATTGCCTGCTCTTAAAGGAGCTACTAAAGCTCTCAAAGATGGAAAGATTAAGTGCATACTTTGTGAAATCATGTTTCAAGCACACTACAAATATCAACCTTCAGCTAGTGAGATTCTTAACACGCTCATGAATAATCATGACTATAATTTATTCAACTTCTACCAACACCATCACCACAAAGGTTACTTATGCCAAGTTGATGCACTTTTTTTTCATAAATCAATCCATCAAAGTGTTCTTATAAAAGCTGATGCTAAATATCAAAACCACTCCCTAATTCCACTTTAAGCAACAATGACCTACAGTTACGGGAAAAATAATGATACATATAGTCATTTTTTAAAAATCTATAAATAATTAACAAACTTACCACTAAATATTAGTATAGTTTTTTGATTTAATAAATATGGAAAGTTTAAAAATATAAACTCTAAACTAAACAAAACATTCTTATAGAACAATAACTTAATAAGCCTATCGAATATATTCTCATATGAATAAAAGGTGCATAAAAAACCTTCTTATGCATTGCCAATTAAAGACCTACACAATTTTTTTTTTAAATTTCCTAATACTCCCACAAACAACAGAACCAATTATTGCTTTTGTTTGTCTAATACTTATTTTGCGAGGTAATTATTAAACCTAAAACTAAATATCCTAAACAATTCTTCTCTCAAAGAATAGGAGAATCTGATATCGCGGCACAATCCGTCTTTGAACTTTTAATTAGAATCCTCCCATCTTTAAAAAGCGTGGTCGATGTCGGATGTGGAACAGGTACCTGGTTGGCAAACTTTAAAAGCCTTGGAACCGCACATATTCAGGGTTACGACGGGTATTTAAGAGATACTAAGTTGCTTGAAATACCTGAAGAAAACTTTTCCAATCAAGACTTAACGAAACCTTTAGAATCTTCAGTGAAGTTTGATCTTTGCATGTGCTTAGAAGTTGCAGAACACTTACCGCAGGCAAGTGCTCTAACACTTGTGGAGTCAATTTGTTCGCTTTCCGATTTCGTTCTTTTCTCTGCCGCAATACCTGGACAAGGTGGATTACATCACTTAAACGAACAGTGGCAAGAATACTGGGTGGAACAATTTGAAAAAAGTGGTTACAAAGCCTTCGATTACATCCGACCTAAAATATGGAATAACTCAAAAATTCAATTTTGGTACAAGCAAAACATTTTACTCTTTGTAAAAAGTAAAAGAAGTTTTGAATTAGGTATCTCGGAAGAAGAATTCTTTAATCCTAATTTGGTACACCCAGATTTATACGCTCACAAATGCAACTTAGAGAAGAATACCGAAAAGTTTAATCTCAAACTTTTGACTGAAAAGATTATGAGAAAATTCATTCTATGAAAGAAAAAAGCTTTGATACCCCAGTTGCCTACCTTTTTTACGCACGGCCCAAGTGTATGGAAATTACTTTTCCACTTATTCGCAAATTACGACCAAGTTGCCTTTACCTTATTGCCGACGGACCGAAAGGGGCAAAGGATCATCAGCATTGCAACATGGCGAGGCAACTAATCGAAGATAACATTGACTGGGACTGTCAGCTTACAAAGATTTACTCTGAGAAAAATATGGGATTGGCCAAAAGAACGGTTTCTGGTCTGAACTTTATTTTTGAGAGAGAAAATAAAGTCATATTAATCGAAGACGATAATTTCGTAGATCCTTCGTTCTTTGGTTTCTGTGATGTTTTGCTCGATCGATACGAGCATCAAGATCGTATTTTTCACATTGGAGGTTGTAATTTCTTTGAAAAAGCAGTTCCGCCATCAATCAAAGAAGATTACCTATTCAGTGCCAAGCCGGCAGCCTGGGGATTTGCAACGTGGAAGAGAGCCTGGAAACACATGGACCTACAAATGGAAAACTGGGCCATTGAGAACAAAGATTCTTTTCTTCGTAAGTGGTGCGTGAATCCAAGCCATGCAAATGGTATAAAAGAGGTTTTCGACCAGCACTGCATGAATCAAGACCCATGGGCTTGGTCTTACGCGTGGACCTATGCATGTTGGGCAAATAATGCACTATCGATAATACCAAAAGTAAACCTAGTGTCTAATATTGGGTTTGGCCCAGACGCGACAAATACGACTACAGATGCGAATAACTGGATCGGAATCCCTGAACACAGAGGGTCAATTAAAGATATCAGGCATCCTGACTCGATTTCCAGAAACTCAGCTTTTGACAAGAAATCCTATTATGTTGAACGAGGTTCGCTTCTGCGCAGACTCAAGCAACATGCTAAGGGATTGCTAAATACTTAAAACCCCAAACCTAAAAACATGGTAACAAGATGTAGAATTTGCGGATCAAACAACCTCTTTGAATTTCTCGATTTAGGCTTTACTCCACCCTCTGATCAATTTTTGAGGGAAGATCAATTAAAACAACCCGAGACATACTACCCTTTGAGCGTACTGATGTGCAAGGAATGCAGCCTTGCTCAACTCAGTTATGTAGTCCCTGGAGAAGTACTTTACCGTCGCGATTATCCCTATGAATCATCAATGACTCAATCGGGACAACTACATTGGGATGAATTCGCAGAAACCGTTTGCAAAACATACGGTATAGGAGAAGGTGACTTGGTAGTGGATATAGGTAGCAATGTCGGAGTGCTATTGAGTTCTTTTGCGAGAAATGGAACGAAAACCTTGGGGATTGATCCGGCAACTAACATCGTCCGAATCGCCGAAAAAAGAGGAATTGAAACCTGGGACGAATTCTTCTCCTCAAATGTCGCACAGAAAGTAGTTCGTGAAAAAGGAAACGCTTCCGTCATTACGGCAACAAATGTCTTTGCTCACGTTGACGATTTAAAATCTTTCATGGAAGCGGTTGATGTCCTTCTTTCTAAAAATGGCCTTTTCGTTTTTGAGGCACCTTATTTTGGCAACTTAATCAATTTTCTCGAGTACGACACCATTTATCACGAACATTTATCATACCTGCTACTCGAACCGATCATCAAACTCGCAGATCAGTTTGGCATGGAAGTATCCGATGTTCTCGAAAGAGACATTCACGGTGGATCTTTCCGTGTTTTCATTTCAAGAACAGGAGAACGTCCCATTAATAAAAGAGTTGGCAATTTTCTGAAAAAAGAAAAGTCAGATAAGTGGAATTGTCCTGACATTTTGAATAATTTCGCTCAAAAGGTCGAAAAAAACAGGGACGAATTGACTTCCCTCGTTAATTCTCTCAAATCAAGTGGTAAAAAAGTCGCTGCGGTCAGTGCCCCGGCCAAGGGCATGACCCTTCTAAACTACTGTCGCCTAGGAAAGGAAACTCTCGATTTCGTTACCGAAAAAAGCACTCTCAAGATTGGAAGGTACTGCCCGGGCGTGCATATCCCGGTATTGGACGACAGCGCGCTCCTACGTCACGACATTGACTATGCCCTGTTACTTGCATGGAATTTCTCAGAAGAAATCATGCATAACCTTAAAGATTTCAGGGATAAAGGAGGCAAATTCATCTTACCAATTCCGCAACCTAGAATACTTGACTAATCACTCACCACCTACTTATGGAAATCAAGAAAATAAAATCTACACATGAAGATGAAAGAGGATCGATTACAGATATTGTGGAGCAAGTTGGCTTCAATGGAGCTACGATAATCCAAAGTAAAAGAGGTTCGGTTCGAGGAAATCACTTTCACAAGAAAACCATCCAACATCTATATGTTCTTTCCGGAAAGATGAAATGCTTGGCACAAAAACCAGAAGAACCGGTGATGGAGGCAATCGTCGAACAAGGGGATTTAGTTTCTCACGACCTTCTCGAATCCCACTCCTTCGAGGCCTTGTCAGACACTCTCTTCCTCGTTCTTTCCTCTGGTCTAAGAACTGGCAAAGACTATGAAAAAGACACCTACCGATTAGATGTGCCTCTTTCGGATTTGGTTTAATTGCCATTCCAATTTCCAACCATAGCAGACTATCCCACTTTATAAACTGAAATGAGCGTATTCGGTAAACTTGCTAAATACTACGATTTAGTGCACCAAAAGAAGGACTACGAAAAGGAGTCTGCCTATGTCGACTCGCTTATCAAAAGATTCAAACCAGATACTAAGACAATTTTGGACATAGGATGCGGAACGGGAAACTACGCGTTTACCATGCAGGCATTGGGATATGAGGTAGCAGGCATAGATGCTAGCACCGAGATGATCGAGATTGCAGAGGAAAAACTCGCAGGAAAACCTCGAGAAACTTCCAAACCTTCCTTTTGTAGCGCAAGAATGGAGGAGTATACATGCCAGACAAAATCAGATGCCGTTATCTGCCTTTTTTTTTCACTATGCTACCAAACGACGGAGAAACTGATTCGTCAATCGCTCCGTCGCTTCAAAGAACAACTAAATAATGATGGCATCTTGATCTTCGATTTCTGGCACAAAGCCGGAGTCTTGAGACAAAAGCCCGAATTTAAGATACAAAGGTATCGAGCAGAGAACTTTGAGATTACAAAACTAGTGGAACCGGCAATGGACATTTCGGCCGATTGTGTTGTAATAGATTATACCTTTTATTTGGAAAACGAAAAGGGGGACATCTCCAAGTTCAAGGAATTGCATCAGGTACGCTACCTCGATCCCGAACTTTTGTTAAAGTACCTTAGAGAGCTGAATTTTAAAGTGGAACTGATCGAAGGATGGATGACGAATCAAAATCTCAAAGAGAACGAATGGTCCGGTATCATCGTAGCAAGGCCGGACTGAGATCTAAAACTCAATCGAACTCATACCTATGAATTTTATAAAAAAGATTTTCAAATACGTCCCTGGAATCCGATGGTTTCTCGACCTACGCCGAGAGCTATCACTAATTAGGTTTCAAGCCACCCAACAGACAAGGATACAGCAACATATTTATCGTCAAATCCTCCGCAAAGCGCGCATGGAAGAAGGAATTATTTTCCCCGCGGTCTACGAGCACCAAACCTTCTCCCAAAATGGGGAAGACGGCATTTTAAGAGAAATCCTCAAGAGAGTGAAAATAGAAAAGGGATTTTTTGTAGAGATAGGTTCGGGAGACGGTCTTGAAAACAACAGCCGACTTCTGTTGGAGACAGGCTGGAAAGGAGTATGGATTGACGGTAGCGAAGACTGTTGTTCCCTGGCAAGCAAGGTCAATAAAAAGTTCCTCGAGAATGGAAAGCTAAAGATTCGCAATTCCTTGGTCACGGCGGAAAATGTAAACCATCTCTTGACCGAGCTGAAGGTCCCGTCAAAGATCGATGTTCTCTCGTTGGACGTCGATTTGAACACCTACCATGTTTGGGGAAAACTGGAGGAAACTTCAGCACAAATAGCCATCATCGAGTACAATGGTTTTTTTCCTGCCGATTCCGACTGGGTTGCCGAATATGATGCAAACGGTTGGTGGGATGGAGGCTTCAACATGGGTGCCGCCCTTAAACCACTTGAGGAGTTAGGCAGAAGAAAAGGATACCGCTTGATCGGGTGCGATCTGTCAGGAGCCAACGCGTTTTTTATTCGAGAAGAGTTAGCTAAGCTTCATTTTCCCGACATCCAAGACATCAACACACTGTTTGAGCCAGCTCAGCCCTTTTTGCTAAACAACCCTGAACATAGAACGGATCTGTCAAACTAGGTTTGAATTCCAGAAGAAAAGTTTCCCTTTCAGCTGTCATACCATGCTTCAATCATTGGGCATCCCTTAGCACAGCAGTGAAAAGTATAAAAACTCAATCGATCCGGGTATCGGAAACCCTGATCATTGACGATGGGTCCATTGAACCTTGTCCCTATCAAGAACTTATTGAAGATCCCGAGATCCGCATCATCCGACTGGACAGGAACCGGGGAAGAGGCTACTGTCGGAACCTTGCTTTCAGGGAAACTTCAGGACAGTTTGTACTTAATCTTGATGCAACTAATTATCTCGAGGATCGCTTCATTGAAAAGGCTCTGCCACACTTTTCTGATTCCCGTATTGCCGCAGTATCTGGAGCATTAATATCCAAAAAAAAGGAAAAGCCTGTTGATCGCTGGAGAGCACGTCATTTGTTCCGCGAATCAAGCCTCAAAGATGCGTGGGCAGAACCATGCTCAATGCTCATAACCTATGGTACCCTATTCAGGAGACAGGCAATCGAAAAGGTAGGAGGATTTGACCCGCAGCTTTGCTTCAAGGAGGATCAGGACATGGGAGAACGTTTAGCGGAGGCGGGGTATCAAATAATCGGAGACCCCAAGCTCGAGGTTTATCCATCTATAAGCAATACAATAGGCGAAGTACTCGAACGCTATGCCCGATGGTATATGGATACTGACGAAAAGCCTTCATTGAAGGGCTATTGGCATAATCTGCGGGCGTCTTTTCGACCGATGATGGAACGAGACCTCAGAGAAAGAGACTTGGGTTCTGCCTTTATATCAATGCTAACCCCCCATTTCCAGCTATACCACAGCATCAAAGTCCACCGATCAAAAGATGAACTTTCTTCATTCTAACAAACATAGGTTACCACCCCTGATGAGCCGAGCTCGATCAATCAAATGAAATCCATCCCTGTCAATGTTCCGAAATTTGACGGTAATGAGGCGAAATACCTGGTCCAAGCCATCGAAAGTGGATGGATCTCTTCGGAGGGTCCATTTGTCAATCAATTCGAGCAACAGTTCGCCAAAAGACATGGTAGAAAACACGCCATTGCGGTATCCAGTGGCACCGCGGCGCTGCAATGCTCCGTAGACGCGTTGGATCTTTCTCCAGGGGATGAAATCATAATTCCATCCTTTACCATTATCTCATGCGTAATTCCCGTAATAGAAAGCGGAGCTACCCCGGTCCTTGTGGATTGTGACCCTGAAACATTCAATTCCGCACCTGAACAAATCATTTCGGCAATAACGCCCAAGACGAAAGCAATCATGCTGGTACACATCTACGGTCTACCTGTAGATGCTGACCCGATACTCGAAATTGCAAGAGAACGAGGAATCAAAATTATCGAGGATACTGCAGAAGCCATTGGGCTAGAATACAAGAATCGAGTTTGCGGGAGCCTTGGCGACGTCAGTACGTTTAGCTTTTATCCAAATAAGCACATCACAACTGGAGAAGGCGGCATGGTTCTGACCGACGATGACCAAATAGCCGAACGGTGCCAAGGGGCTCGTAACCTATGTCTAAAGGAACCGAGAAGGTTTCGTCACACCAGAATAGGATGGAATTTTCGAATGACCAACATCCAAGCTGCCATTGGCTTGGCTCAGTTGGAAAAGCTTGATCAAACCATTTCACGAAAGCGTTGGATTGGGAATAAATACAATGACCTCCTCGACGGGTGTGCCTCATTGCAACTCCCTTTGCCCGAGACTTCCTACGCAAAAAACATCTATTGGGTTTACCCGGTTGTATTGAACGATTCCTGTCCCTTAGGAGCTCCAGAAGCAATCGCTAAACTAGAAGAATTAAAGATTGGAACCCGCCCTTTCTTCTATCCCATGCACCAGCAACCCGTGTTCCGTAAAATGGGCCTTTTCGAAAATCAATCACTCGTAAACTCCGAACATCTGGCAGAAAGAGGTTTTTATATTCCCGCTGGCATAGGAATATCAGAAGAGGAAATTCACTTCGTCGTGGATTCCTTGCGAAATACAGTCGGCAACTAAACAGCCTTCTCCAAAACTCGAACCCCAAATGAAAATAGGAGTAATTTTTCACGGCAACCCCCTAGCAGGAGGTTGCTATCAGCAAAGCCTAAACGCGACCCGCCTACTATCCAAAGATGAAAGTCCACATCAATTCCTTTATTACACACCCGATGCTGGCAACGCCCTGTCAGTTAACGACGATGGCATTAAGGCAAGGACTTTTAAATTCGGAAGAAAAGAGCGATTGATCCATAGACTAAGGAAGCAAATCACTTTAAATCGAATTTTCGGCAAGTTTGCCTTTTTTCAACCCTTTGACGCAACTTTCGAAAAAGACGGTGTAGAATTACTTTATTTTACAGGACCATCTCCAGTTTGCTTGTTTTTGGAAAGACTAAACTATGTTTTCACATTCTGGGACTTATGTCATCGAGATCACATGGAGTTTCCTGAAGTCAGGCAAAGTTTTGAATTTGAAGCACGAGAAAATCTTGCCCAAAACGCACTATCAAAAGCGACTGCGGTGGTTGCAGAGTCTCCTCTTGGAAAGGAAAACTTAGAAAAAAGATATGGGCTTGATCACAATCGTGTACATTGGATATCTGTTTCACCTGCTCAAAGAACTACTGTTAGTGAAGATCCGAAGTTTAATCCTAGGAAAGCGGCAGGCATACCACCAAATTCGACATATATTTTTTATCCAGCCCAATTCTGGGCCCATAAAAACCACAGACTTATAGTGGATGCCATTTCTATTCTTAGAAAATCTTTTAAAAATAAAGTTTACGCGATTTTTTGTGGTTCTGATTGTGGTAATCTTGGTGCAGTCCTAGAAATGGCAAAAATACAAAAAGTTGATGGCTTAATTAAATATGTTGGATTTGTTCCTGATGAACAGATGGCAACTTATTATAAAAATAGTTTAGCCTTAGTCATGCCATCTTATTTTGGGCCGACTAATATACCTCCATTGGAGGCCTTTGAATTCAAGACTCCTGTTATCGTATCAGATCTCCCGGGCATACGAGATCAAGTCGGGGAAGCAGCTTTGCTTGTTAGTCCAGATGACCCAGAGTCGTTAGCCAAAGCCATCCAGCAACTCCTCAACGAACCTCAACTGAGAATGGATTTAATTAATAAAGGTACTGCTCGACTAAGGGACTTTTCCGATGAAGATCGGCTTTCGACACTTCGTGAGATATTTAATGCTTACGACAGAAAGCGCCGAACTTGGTCAATTGAATAAAACTTTTACAAGCTTGAATAAATATTTCAGATCTCCGTTTGTTTGGATAGCCCTTATTTACATCCTTTCAGCCAATGGACATTTAGAGGTAATCGATACGGACTATTCTGTTAGAACTGCAAAGGCAATAATCGAAAATGGATCAATGAGGATAAAACCTGTTGACCCAGAATTTGTTAAATTTTCTGTTAACCCTACCGAAGAAGGCTTTATTTATTCTCAATATGGTCTTGGATTGCCAGTTCTTTTTATACCTTTTGTCACCCTAGGTAAGTTACTTTCTTCAATTATAGACAAACCTGAAGATATAGTCATTTCTTTCCTGTTGTCCTTCTATAATATCCCCTTTGCTTTGCTCGGATTATGGTTTATCAAGGGAATTCTTTTAAAGTTGGGCAGGAATACTCAACAGGCAAATGCAACAGTCACGATAATTGCAGTTGCTACTGCATACTGGCCCTACACGGTGACGGATTTTTCTGAAGTCACTCAACTAACCTTTCTTTTGGGCGCGCTCTTTTCAATTCTTTTAAAGGAAGTTCAAAAATGGCGTCTATTTTCATTTTGGTTTGCCCTCCTCGCATCTATGAAGCTGGCATACCTCATTTTTCTTCCTCTATTCCTTGCCTACGCACTTTATGAAACTAGGAAAAACTCTGCTGATCGATTCAAAGTAATTTTAAATGCTGCGACCTTTCTATTACCTATGGGAATTATTCTAGGATATGCTAATTATGTTCGTTTTGGCAGTATCTTCGAAGCTGGATATGGTGCCAATCCAGGCATTGGTTTTGGAATAAACTATTTTATCCGCACTGCCTTGCCATCAATTTTCTCGATGGAATATGGTATCATACCTTTCAATCCAGTATTACTAGCAGTTCCCCTTTGGTTAAGAGTCCTTAAGGTAAACAAATCCTTTACAATTTTGTGTATAACGCTAATAGCAACCTGGTTTTGCCTAATGTGCTCTTACAGTTATGGGTGGGGCTGGGGGTGGGGACAAAGATACATATTTGTAATAATTCCTTTATCTGTGATTTGTTTAGGTTTCGCCAAGCATTCAAAGTCTAACAATCTCATAACAGCCTCGTTTTCCATCATCATTGTAGTTTCCTCTTTAATACAACTCATTGCTACTTCCACCAAATTTCATGAACCACTAACTATTCAACTAAAGACAGAGGATAGGTTTAAAGGTCCATATCGTGCTCAACTGCCAGCTACAATTTTACTTTTTTCGCACAAACTAATTGATGGTTCCACTAAATACCCACTATCGATCATTGGAGGAAAAAAAGATGAGTATGTTGACTTGAGCGAATACGAATCCTTTCGAGGTTTTAACTTTTGGTCTGTTCATGCATTAAAGATTTTTAATCTGCAAGAATACGAAAGGACTCTTGGAATTTTCATACTCTCTATCATTTTCTTCATTCAATTTAGACTAATTAGTATACAATTACCTAATCTTTATTCGTGCAAAAAATCTAATGAAGATTAAAAAAAAGCTTTCTATAATTCATCCATACTTGGAAAACAGAAGAGAAGAAATTGATCTGGGGCTTTATCCTAAACATCATTTATGGGGCTTAGCAGGTCTTGAAAGAGAAGAAAGATGGTCAACGAATTTGGTGGAGTGTAATGAAATATACATTCATAGCTTGTTAGAGAAAGTCATCAACAGACTTTTGTTTAGACAATCGCCTGGAGTAAAAGCCGAAATTGCAGGCTGGCGTGCGGCCAAATCAGCAGATCTTATTTACTCTGTATGTGGTCCCCTTTCCCTCTGCCGGTTTTACAATAACACAAAAACTGTCTCATGGGTTTTTCGTAAACCTTCAAAATCATCCGAAAATTTATTTGATCCTTACTCTTCAAAAAACTTAAGTTCTCATTCAGCATTTCTTTGTCTTACTCCAACTGCAGAAAAGTGCTTTTCAATGCATTCCTACGCTAAGTTTTCCCCATGGTGTGTAGACCTTGAGATGTTTGATGGGAAAGCACCTCAAAACAAGCCTGATTCCAATTTTTTCTTAGCAACAGGAAAGACTGGCAGAGATTACAAGACATTGATTAAAGCAGCAGAATCTTTATCCGTCGAATTAAGAATTATAGGTCCTAAAGAAGAATGCCCAAAACAACTTGCACCCAACATAAAATGGATAGAAACTTCAGAAGACCCGCCCGATCAAGCAATTAATTATCCCACACTTCGTGAGTGGTATGCTCAGTGCATTGCTGTTTGTATTCCTTTATCAGGTGACGCAGACGATACTTGTGGATATACTAATATGCTTGAGGCGATGGCTATGGGAAAACCAGTACTTATGACTTCTTCTGGATGCCTTCATTTAAATCCAAAAATTAATAATTTTGGAATTTCAATTGAGAAAGGGAATGTTTCTCAATGGAAACATTCGATGATGAGAATCTTAAATAATCCAGATCAGGCACAAGCTCTTGGAAGTCATGGTCGTAAAATTACAGTTAAAGATTTATCAGTCCCTGATTTTGAAAAAAGAATAGTTCGTTTTATGCAGAAAATCATCGATAATTGAAATGAGTAATGAAAAATTAAACTTCAGCGTCATTGTCCCAACTTATGAGAGACCCGAAGATCTAAAAAAATGTTTATTGTCACTCGATTCTAAATCACAATTTGACGCACCTCCGCACGAAATTATTGTTACGGATGATTCAAAAACTACTTTAAGTAAAGAGATGGTTCTGGAAGAATTCCCAAAAGTCTCATGGGCAGAAGGCAAAAAAAATGGACCCGCGGCAAACAGAAATGCTGGAGTCAATCGAGCAAGTGGCAATTGGATTATTTTCATAGACGACGATTGCATTGCCCAACCGGGCTATCTCCATGCATACGCCAATGCCGTTAAAAAAAACCCAACCGTTGATGTATTTGAAGGTCGAATCTTCCCAGATCGAGCCAGGAAAACATGGGCTGAAGGTTGCCCGGCAAATGAATGTGGAGGGTTGTATTGGACTAGCAACCTATGCGTTCGCAAAAGCTTCTTCGATAAACTGGAGGGGTTCGATGAACAATTCGAAATCGCTTACGAGGATGTTGATTTCGCCCATCGAGCAAAGCTTGCAAAGGCAAATTTACTTTTTGTTCGAGAAGCACAAGCGTGTCACCCATGGAGATCTGTCAGGCAAGGTGGAAAGAATTGGAAAAAGAAAAATTATGAGTCTGCAGATTTCAAAAGATTTTTGAGAAAACATAATCCTAGTGGACCAGAGTTTTCCTTTTTTGGTTACACTCGCAATTTATTCCGAATGCTTACAACAGATATTGTAACCTGTGTATTGAGGTACCGCATGAGGGGACTGGATATTCTTATATTCCAAATAATCGTAACCATCAAAGGTATGTTCGATATTTTGGTTCACAAAAGAAAATGACAAAAGAACCAAAGAATCCTTGGAATTCAAATCTCATTTTAAGCGATATTCCTTGGGATTATTACCTCCACCCCTGCCCTACGCTATATGCCCAAGAGCTTTCAAAAAATGGCCCAACTCTTTGGGTAAATCCACCCACGAGAAACCCCATTAAAACAAGACTTATCTTTAAAAACAAAAACTTGATCATTTTAACTCCAATTATTTTCAAAAGATCCTCAATTGATTCAGGTTTTAGTAGATTTGAAGTGAGATTACAGATTAAAACAATTGTATCTATTTTTCTTGGATTAACGAGTTCGGTATGGTCAATTTCTACGGCCTATCCTCATCTACTAACAGAAAATCCAAACGCAAAGTCAATTTTTTGGTCAGGGGATTTCTTTTCACCCATTGAGGAGTTTTCAAAGTACAAAAACTTCGACCTCATACTTTGCCTTACACCTTTAAAATATGCAATGGTTCCAAATACATTTAAAGGCGGAAAGTTAGATTTTCACATGTGTACCGATTCAACAGTTAAAACTTCAAGAAATCACCCAGTGGAAATTATGGAACTGGTTACTATTAGAAATAAAACTTGTTCTTTTACAAAAGTAGCTGGATATGTCGGCACTTTATCCTCCCGTCGGTTTGATTTTGAAATCTTTCTACATGCAGTAACGGTTCTCAAAAATGTTCTTTTTGTGGTTATTGGTAAATCTGATGGCACCAAAAAAACAGACAGTCTCATTAAGAAATTGCTTACCTACAAAAATATCCTTTTCATAGATGGAATGCCATATGAAAATATACACTCAGCAATTGATTGTTTTGACATATGCCTCATACCTTACAGATTAGATGTTGCGAATTTAGGAACCTGCCCAACAAAATTCATAGATTATTGTGCTTCAGGAAAAACCGTTTTATCAACAAATTTACCAGGCTTGCAAAAATTCGGAGACCTTTGTTTATTTGCGAATGATAAAGATGACTTTTGTCAGCTTATAAATTCTTTTGATCCATCGAAAAATTCATTAGCTAATGATCGAATTGAATTATCTAAAAATTCGTCTCCAGTTCATTTTTTAGAAAAGTTTCAAAATTCTTTTAATAGAACTCATAAAATCTGCAAAACTTAGATTCCTATTACTTAATACACTCTGTGCATAAATTTAAATTGCTACTTCATTTCCCTAAACTGTACGCTCTTTTGGCGTCCAAAAGAAAACATGTAAATTACGAAAAACTTATTTACCTCAGATCTATTAATAAAGGAGATGTTATCTTCGACATCGGTGCTAATATTGGAAATTTCACAAAGCTTTTTTCAATACTTTGCGGCAATAAAGGTGAAGTACATTGTTTTGAACCGATACCTGAAACTTATCATGCTTTGTTAAGGGGTGTTAACCATCTCAAAAATGTTCGACCCAAAAATTTAGCAGCCGGTCACACAAAATCTCGAATGCCTATGTCCTACGACTCATCTGATTCTGAAAAGGCTAGTCTATCTCAAACAAATAACACTGAAAAACGTGAGGTCGAAGTCATTCGTCTCGATGATTACATATCAAGGTTAGATTTAAAAAGACTGGATTTTGTGAAATGTGATGTAGAGGGTTATGAACTAGAAGCTTTAGAAGGGATGAAGTCCAGCCTTGAAGCTTTTCTTCCTCAAATTTGTCTCGAAGTTACAGTTTCCTACCAAAAGAGAATTGAAATTGTAAATTTATTAAAAAGTCTTGGTTATAATTGTTTTAGAAAAGTCGAATCTGGTTATCCGCGGTATGAGCCTGAAGAAGACAATTTATCTACTGATGACTATTTTTATCTGCATGCAAGTTCTTCAAATAATTCCTAAATTTCTGCATAAGCACAAAATTGTGGAAATAGTTTGTAAATTGAAACTTCATACTAATCCAAATAAAACTAAATTTAATAGCAAATCATTAGCTTTTATAGATTTGCTTGATCCAGAACCTAGGAATGTTTTCATCAAAGGCTCATTTGACATAGATTTTTTTAATATCGCTAAAGCTTTTCTTCCTACAAAAGGTGTTTTTTGTGATCTGGGTGCAAATCACGGTCTGTGTACCTTTGGCCTTTTACCAGAACATTCATCTGTAGATTTTCATATGTTTGAAGCCAATGAGTCGCTTGTTGAAATAATCAAAATGTCCACGACTCTTCATCCGAAAAGTTCTTTCGTTGTTAATCATGCATGTGTATCCGACAAGTTTGGGCATTCAATTTTCCATCTGGAGTCTAGTCAAACTGGACAATCACATGTTGCAACAAATGAAGAAAGGGGGATCGAAGTAGAGAATATCGTAATGGATCATTATTGTAGCGAAAAAAAAATATCAAAAGTTGATTTTGCGAAAATTGACCTTGAGGGTCATGAGTTGTCAGCCCTCAAAGGATGGGAATGTTATTTGACGAGTCATAGCATACGATCGATATACATTGAAATAATGCCCGAAAATCAAAACCGCTACAATTTAAACACTAACGCTCCCTTGCTTTTTTTGGAGTCGTTAGGATATGAGCTTTACTTATGCAAAAAAGAAGATTTTGCACCTTTTGGAAAAAAAACCAAAAAATACGAATTCGAATTTGGTAAATTAATTTTATCGAAGTTCAATGCTCAGGATTTCCCTGAAGGTTTTTCAACCGATGTACTCGCACTTGCACCAAATTAACTTTAAATCTCATCATTAAAAGCTTTTTTGTACTTAGAAATAATGATCTAGGTGATGTCCTTGTGGCAACTCCCTTACTTAAAGGTTTAAAAACAAAATTCCCTCATTCAAGAGTCACAATTGGAGTAGGAGATTGGGCTGTGCCTTTACTCGAAAATAATCCACATGTGGACGAGTTAATCCAGTGCAATGCCCCATGGCACAATAAGCAAAATTGCAGATTTCCGGCAAATTCCCCCAAAACCTTCCTTGAAGGATTGCTTTATGTGCTTTTTTCCAAGGAATCACGATATCTCACATCTAACAAATTCACACATGGGATAGATATTTTGGGTAGCAGACAAGGTTCTTGGTTAATGAGAAGGGCAAAGATACCAAATAGGTTTGGTGTCAAAGGGTATGCCGGCGGAGACAATTGGTGCACCAAATACATAGATTTCAAAGAAGAGAGGAAGGTGGCAGAAGCTGGCTTAGAATTTCTAAACCTCATGAATGCAAAGGTAGAAATTAATCCGAGACCTACTATTTTTCTTACAAAAAATGAAGTTGCTGAAGCCGAAGTTGCTTGGGGTAAAAAATCCGAAAGCACGAAGCGGATAATCATAGCTCCTGGAGGAGGATTTCCCGAAAAGTGCTGGGGTGATCAAAACTTCACTGAACTGACAAATGTTCTTTTAAAGAATGAAAACTATAAAATTTGCATCATCGGATCCAAGGAGGATAAAAACCGGATTTCTTCAAATGACTCTTCCCCACTCACCAATTTTTGCGAAAAGTTAAGCATTCGACAATCTGCGGCGATGGTTTCTGTGGCTGACTTTGTGGTTTGTAATACCTCGTTGTGCATGCACCTGGCAGGAGCCTTCAAAATACCTGCCTTAACCTTATTGGGTAAATGGTACGATAGTGCTGAACTTCACCAAAAACAATGGGGCTACCCAGAAAGCACTGTAAAAGGAAAAGAGTTAAAGGCTCTTAGAAATCAAACCTACTCGGTTTCCGAAGCCTACGAATTGATTCTGCAAGGTCTTGAACAAACAAATCCTCAGAATTGAAAATTTGTTTTATCACCGGTCAAAAAGAATCCAAGCAATGTGGTATCAGTGATTATGTGGAACTCATAACACAGGAACTCGAGAAGCTTGGGCATGAGATCGAACAATATTTCATTAAAAAGGACAGTGAAGAGTTGACTGACTTACCCAACGCAGACCTCTTCAGCATCCAATTTGCTCCTTATGCCTATGCGAACAATGGAATGCCGAAGACTATCCTTAACATCCTTGCTAATAAATTAAAGAATAAGAAAGTTCATCTAAACTTTCATGAAATTTGGGTAGGAACCTACCCCAGGGCTAATTGGAAGGAAAGAGGGATTGGGTGGCTTCAAAAAAACCCTATTCTTGGTTTTATCAAAAAGTGCAAACCGGCATGGATTACCTCGTCCAATGCAGCTGCACTTGATCGATTAAAACAAGCAGGTGTTCCGGCCATGTTCCTCTATTTATTTGGTAACATACCCTACTCAGCCAATTCCAAAGCAACAACTAAGGGACAAACCCTGCAGGTCGCTTTTTTTGGCACTCCATACACTGATTTTCCCTACGGTAAATTAGAGGAATTTTTTTCAACTCTTTCCAAAGCCTCTGGCAAGAAATTGAAAATCATACTAATTGGGCGACAAAGGGAATATGCTGGTTCTGATCATCTCTTTTCCCTATGCAAAAAAAATGAGTTCTTGATTAAAAGAACTGGGGAGTTGTCGACCGACTTAATTTCAGAACAACTCCAGGAATGTTCATTGGGTGTATCCACTACACCCTATGATATAATTGGTAAAAGTGGTGCTACTGCTGCAATGCTTGAACATGGTTTACCCGTTTTGGCTTATGATGATGGAGATACTCCGCAGGAAAGCCTTTTCATTCCTGATCCATTTAAAGAGCAAATCTTTCTGATCAATGACCATTCTTCAGTAGAAAAATTGCTTCAGTACATCGAGAAACCAAGAAAATCTTTTTTTGATGGCGTTGCTCATACCGCAAATAAAATGCTAGGTCTAGTTTCTTGAATCCAAAAAGACAGAAATCCCCT
>Ga0206130_10002910_pt1 | contig 23204 bp, 16 predicted proteins | sample Helgoland_Spring_9_FD_148637 | JGI IMG/M metagenome (GOLD analysis project Ga0206130, IMG submission 148637) | Pelagic subsurface seawater microbial communities from Kabeltonne, Helgoland, North Sea - Helgoland_Spring_Bloom_20160512_1 | ecosystem: Environmental > Aquatic > Marine > Epipelagic ... | reverse complement strand
CCATTCTGCACCTTCTTTGTTGTAGACAATTCTATCGTGCAAACGACTTGCCCTGCCCTGCCAGAACTCTATCTTGGTTGGCTTTAAAACATATCCGCCCCAATGTTTAGGCCGATCAACCTCAATATCTTTAAAACGCGCTGTATATTTCAATACATGCTGTTCCAATTCTTCTCTAGTGGTCAAAACATCACTTTGGGCAGACGCCCAAGCTCCTATTTGGCTTTTTTTAGGACGAGCAGCAAAGTATTTATCCGACACCTCTTCCGAAACTTTAATTACATCTCCTTCTATCCTAATTTGTCTATCAAGTTCAGCCCAATGTAAATTAAGAGCTGCTTTCGGTGTCGAAAGTAATTCCTTTCCTTTTTGGCTTAAGTAATTCGTGTAAAACACAAAACCATCGTCTAAAATATCGCGCATGTAAACAATACGTGATGAAGGTTGACCATTTAAACCAACCGTAGAAAGACACATTGCATAAGGATCTAGGATTTTAGAATTAACAGCCTCTTCAAACCAAACCGCATATTGTTTAAAAGGATTATTATCAACTGAACCCTCAGTTAAAGGCCTCTCAGCAAAATCTCTTCGAACCTGATTCATATAATTCTTAATTTCCTCTAAACTCATATTAATGTTTTGTTAAATAAAAAAAGACCTTACAAAGATAGTACTTGTGCGGCCTTTTTCTCAACTAATTTATGAAATACATTAGACAAAGTAATCGCATGAATTATTATAGTACTTTTTTTAATAAGCCAGAAAACTTCAATATAGTTTGACTCAATGCATTAAGACTAAATCTCCACTCTAGAGAGAGAGAAGTGTGGATCTTCTACTTCTAACTTCCTATCTTTTAAATACAGGCTCTGTTATTTTTAACACAACACTACTTCCATCTTTTTTTGCGCCAATTAATACAGATGGCTGTTTAGCTGTAAAAGCAAATTTTTCTGCTTTAAATTCAAACCTATACCCTTCATTTTTGACATAAGCTTTATCGTATTTGTTTGATTTTGCAAACCCTTCAGGCACCCTTTCTTGAATAACTTTAATCATCGATTCTTGTAAAGCACTTGCTAACAAAGCATCATTATTTGTATAAAATTCAACTTGGAATTCATAAATATTATCTCCATTTACAAAAACTTGTTGCCCTTTTCCTGCTTTAAATTTCACTTTAACACCGAAAGCACTGCCTTTCTTACTACCTTCAATAGTGTTTGCAAAACTTCCTTTTTTACTGTCTTTTAAAATAGCTTGAAATACGGAATCAAAATCTTCCATAACAGACTTTATAAGCAACGCTCTTTCTCTTGCGTCTTGTTTTTTCTGCTGATCATTAATTTTAGCCATTAACCCATCAAGTTTAGTCCGAAATGCTTTCTTATCATTATCTGACCATTTATACAAATCAGTCTCTTTTAGGATATTATAGACACCAGACAATGCCATACTTTGATCTGAAAGTTTATCCGTAACAACTATCAATACTTTTATCATCTTAACTTCATATACCTTAGAAATAAATTCAACGGTTAATTCAGATACTTGCTTGACAGTGGCAGCGTTTTCACAACTCGACTCCCACGTCTTTTTTTGCTTTTTCCAGACTTTAACAAACTCTTTATTGGAAACATTTGATTCTAGTTCTTGCAGCATTCCTGCATACTCCTGAATCAATCCTTGTGCGTTTCCTCCAAAAACGAATAAAGAAACGAGTAATACTAAAAATAATTTTTTCATAACTCTAAATTAATAAAATTCACCAAACCTGTTAACCTAACGTAATATTTTGAGGCGTTGATGCAAACTCCATACCATCAAAATTATTAATTACAGATAATAAAGGTTAAAAAGAGAGAAATACTTATCATTTTCATAATTTTATACGGAATTAGCAATAGTACTTCCTATTGCCCTATAATAATAAACATAAGTCGTTCATTTATAAACTAAAAAAGCAACCAAAATGAAATTATATCCAATAGAGACAGGTAATTTTAAATTAGACGGAGGAGCCATGTTTGGGGTAGTGCCAAAATCTTTATGGGAGAGAACGAACCCTGCCGACAGCAAAAACATGTGTACTTGGAGCATGCGGAGTATGTTAGTGGAAGATGGAAATAGATTGATGCTTATTGACACCGGAATTGGGAATAAGCAGAGTGACAAATTTTTTAGTCATTATTACTTACACGGCGACAATACTTTAAAAAAGTCCTTGAACCAACTTAATTTTGGTTTAGATGATATTACCGATGTATTTTTAACACATTTACATTTTGACCATTGTGGAGGTAGCGTTGAATGGAAAGATAGCGAGCATACGCAATTACAACCTGTTTTTAAAAATGCTAAATACTGGAGCAACGAGGAGCATTGGAAATGGGCAACAGAGCCAAACCCCAGAGAAAAAGCTTCTTTTTTAACTGAAAACATTCTACCGATTCAAGAAAGCGGGCAACTGGATTTCATAAAACGAACTGATAGAATTACTAAAAATATATTTGAAGGCATGGATATCTTTTTTGCTGACGGACATACAGAAAGTCAAATGATACCCATGATACAATACAAAGGAAAAACCGTAGTATTTATGGCAGATTTACTTCCGAGTGTTGGCCATTTGCCGCTTCCTTATGTAATGGGATATGACACAAGGCCATTGCTTACAATGGGTGAAAAACTGCAGTTTTTAAATTTAGCAGCCGATAACGAATTCATCCTTTTCCTAGAGCATGATAATCTAAATGAATGTTGCACTGTCCAACACACCGAAAAAGGAGTCAGACTAAAGGAAATATTGAAATTATCTGACTTATAAAAGACAGTAATAATTTGTAAAAGTACTGTTTAAATTAATTTTAAATAGTACTTTTGTGCCCACAAAATTTATAACAAACAATTATTTAAAATATTAAAAATGGGAGTATTAGTAGGAAGAAAAGCACCAGGATTTTCAGCGGCAGCTGTTACGAATGGCAATGATATTGTAACAGATTTTACACTAGAGCAATTTAAGGGGAAATATGTAATTTTATTCTTTTATCCAAAAGATTTTACATTCGTATGTCCTACTGAATTATATGCATTTCAAGAGAAATTAGAAGAATTTAAATCTAGAAACGTTGAAGTGATTGGTGTTTCAACAGACACTGAGCAATCTCACTGGGGTTGGTTGAACATGGAAAAAAATGCGGGTGGCATTAAAGGCATAACATATCCTTTAGTAGCAGACACGAACAAAACCATCTCAACGAACTATGATGTTTTAGCTGGAGATTGGGATTACAATGAAGAAGGAGAAATGACCGCTACAGGTGAGCTAATCGCTTACAGAGGTTTATTTTTAATAGACAAAGAAGGAGTAGTTCGTCATCAATTGGTTAACGATTTACCCTTAGGTAGAAATGTTAACGAAGCTATGAGAATGGTTGATGCACTTCAACATTTAGAAGAACATGGTGAAGTTTGCCCTGCTAACTGGGTGAAAGGTGCTGATGCTATGACTGCTACTCATGAAGGTGTTGCTGACTACTTAAGTAATCACTAAGTAATTTAAAATATTCTAAAATAAAAAAAAGAGCCGTTTATAACGGCTCTTTTTTTTTGAAATTTATGTCCATTTTCAGAACTTATAAACAAGCATAACATCCAGATAACCTAAATCAAAATCAATAAAATTCTGGATTGGATTGTACTGCTTATATTGGTCTGCTAATTTTTCTGAAATAGCCAGATAATAATTGAATTGAGGGGTTAACTGAAGCGTAACCATAAACACTTCATCTAAAAACCAATCAAATCCAAAACTTACATCAATTCCTGTGATAAAATAATCACTATTATGACTTCCTGTATAAATTGGTTCGACATCATTGTCTAATCGATAAACTCCAATTGAATCAACCATTAATTCATTCTGGCGATATTGAGAATAAAATTGGCCATATCCGAATATCAAATCTGCACCTATGTGAAATCGACCAGCTCCCCCACCTTTTATTTCTTCAAATCCAATTCTTACATCGCCCGTTTTATAATCTGATTCATAGTATCTATTTGTTATACTGGAATCGGATGATCCGATTGTTCTAAAAGCATAAAAAGAGGTCTTATTCGCAAGTGTCATATAGTTAGCACTGAACCTTATATTCCTATACCCTTTATTCCTTTTGTAAACGATGCTCATTTTTGCATTCTTATTCTCCTTTCCGAATGAAGAAGTGAAAAGAGGCGATAGATTTACACCTAAATAATTTCTTCTATCCTCAAAAAAAACGGAATCCGATTCATCAAAAAACAAACTATCTTGTGCGATAGTTAAAATTGAAGAAAATAAGGAAACACCTATCAAGGTAATATGTATGACAAACATTTTCATTTCTTCTAAATTAAGAATTATTTTTTACCAATTGTGTAAACGGCAGCAAATACTCTATACTACCTTTCTAATCTTCAAAATTAACAACAGATAGCTACAAATGTATACCAACAATACATATATCATCCACTTGCTCCATTTCACCACGCCATTCCTCAAAGACTGTGTCTATATCACTCTTTTTTTCTTTGGATGTTCTATGGCTTATGGACAGTAATAATTCCTTAAACTTTTTGTGCTTAAACTTTTTACCTTTTGGTCCGCCAAATTGATCAACCATACCATCTGTAAAAAGATAAAGCGTATCATTCTTCTCAAAATCAACCTTTACATTTGTAAAAGGTTTTCTCTTGTCAAACTGACCTATTGGCTGCTTATCAGCTGAAAATGTTTCTATTTTTTTCTCTTTTCCTTTCACCAAGTATATTGGATTATTCGCTCCGGCAAACCAAAAATCACCTGTTTGTAAATTCCACGAGCAAAGCGATATGTCCATACCATCTTTTACCATATCATCACTTTGAGAAAAAGCCTCAATAACCAAATCTGTCGTTTTGTCTAAAATAGCTCCAGGAGCTGTTAATTTGAATTCTCGAATTGCTCTATTCAATGCTCCATTACAGACAACACTAACCATAGCTCCTGGAACTCCATGCCCAGTGCAATCAGCAACTGCAAAAAGAATGTGGTCGCCTACTTGTTCCATCCAATAAAAATCACCTGCAACAATATCCTTGGGCTTATACAAAACAAAGCTATCTGGAAAATACTTATTTACCAATCCCTTATTTGGAAGAATGGCATTTTGAATCCTCTTCCCGTAAGAAATACTATCAGTAATTTCTTTATTTTTTTCCTTTAATTGCGCTGTAAATTCTCCAACGCTTCTTTCCGCTTTAAATTTTCTGTTATTTACCAAAAAGGAAATGAACAATACAGAGAAAACAGTAATTATAAAGATAAGTTTACTAACTCCTTCTTCCACCTCATTCATCATAACGAATGAAGCCATTAATACAAATAATATTGAAATGAATGAAATGAATATTTTTCGACTTTCAAACCCTACAGTAATTGCCGAAATCACGACCAAAAACCCCATATCATTGTTTGGGTTAAATTTATTCATTTTAAGCACGAAAAGCTGCCAAACTACAACCACAACATACAAGACAAGCATAATACTTTGCATATTGCGCTTAACCCATGAAAACTTAAAACTAGCAATTAATATCAATATCCCTACCGGAGCTAAAATTTCTTTAAACAAGGGCGGGCTAACTGCTTCTGGATTCCCGTAAGCAAAGGCAAGCCCAAACAAAGGAATCATTACGGCTAGTAAAAACAGTAGCAATCTGTAAATAGATAAATATTGATCTTTTATATCTTTCACAATAAGCGGAATAGTTGTGCGAAATATAGGAACTATATTCTTTGAAAAAAAAAATAATTAAACCATTCCCAATATACTTTAATAACCACTTTCAACTTATTCATCCGTTTTACCTACCCACCCGGCATTTATATAGAAAAAAATCTTATTTTGCAGAAACTTAAAGGATATAATCATATTTAGATATCGATTAATTCACTTTTTGAACAGATGAAAACAATACTTAGGCTACCATTCTTTATAATTTTATTGTTAACTATAGTTAACTCTACTTCTTTCTCTCAAACCACAATTAAGGGAACAATCATTGAAAAAGGTTCAGGTGAGACAATTATTGGTGCTGCCATTCTTGAAAAAAGCACATCTAATGGATGCGTAACTGACTTTAATGGAAGATTTACACTAAAATCAGAAAACAACTATCCAATCACTCTCATAATTCGTTTTATTGGCTTTACCACTCAAGAACTAATTGTTAAATCTGCCAATGATAAAATAAAAATTTCTCTGATAGAAGATAGTCAACAATTAGATGCAGTTGAAATTAGAGAGATTAGTATTTCTCAAAAGCAAAAAGAATCAGCACTAACAGTGGAGTCCATGGGGGTTCAAGCAATTAAACAAAATGCTTCTGCTGATTTTTACGAAGGACTAGGAAACTTAAAAGGAGTCGATTTAACAGCTGCGAGTATTGGATTTAAAGTGATTAATACGCGTGGATTTAACTCGACATCCCCTGTTCGATCATTGCAGATTATTGATGGAGTAGATAACCAAGCTCCAGGCTTAAATTTTTCTCTAGGAAATTTTTTAGGCGTATCTGAACTAGATGTAAAAAAGGTAGATTTAATTGTTGGTGCTAGTTCTGCATTTTATGGGCCCAATGCTTTTAACGGTGTTATTAGCATGGAAACAAAAGATCCGTTCTTTTTTCAAGGCCTCAGTGTAATGGCTAAAGGTGGTGAAAGAAACTTGGCAGATTTTTCTGTAAGATATGCCCATGCATTTAAAAATAAAGACAGCCTAGAAAGATGGGCAATGAAATTTAACCTTTCTTATTTGCGGGCAGATGACTGGATAGCCAATAACTATGAACCTATTTACGAAAGTGAGAGTGGAACTAGTAATGTTGGGGGATACGATGCTGTAAATAGGTATGGTGATGAAATTGCATTTGGTGAAAATTCCGACTATCAAAAATTAAACTCTCCAGGGTTAGGTATATTTCATAGAACAGGCTATGAAGAAAAGCATATAGTAGATTACGGAACAGAAAATTTAAAGGCAAACGTTGCTATTCATCATAAATTTAAAGATAACTCACAATTCATTATGTCTTCTAGTTTTGGAACAGGAACTACTGTTTACCAAGGAGACAATCGATTTAGCTTGAAAAACGTGCTATTTTTTCAGAACCGACTTGAATATAAAAGTAAAAAAGGCTTCATTAGAGCTTATGCTTCACATGAAAATGCAGGAGATTCTTATGATGCTGTTTTCACAGCATTATTAATGCAAAATGCTGTAAAAGAAGATGGTAGATGGGCTCAAGATTATACAAATTATTGGAATGCAAATTTTAAAAATAGAGTAAAAGCGCTACCTGGTTTTCCAGTTGAACAAATAGTAATAGGACCCAATGGTCCTTATTTATTTTATGATTATGATTTAGCAGACGACATTATGGAGCAATATTCAGATAGTATTGCTATTTGGCATGCTGAAACAAGAGCTGTAGCTGACTCCGCTATATCAGGAACTATTCTTTTCGATGAGAATAATGACAGATATGTTCCAGGAACAGCTGCTTATGACTCTGCTTTTAACAGTATTGTTTCCAGAACAGCATTCACTGAAGGAGGTTCTCGTTTCTATGATAAAAGTGCTTTGTATCATATTCATGGAGAAAGAAAGTTCTATTTGGATACGGTTAAGTATTTTAAATTAGGAATAAGAGCAGGAGGAAACTACAGAATATATACTCCCATGTCCCGAGGCACACTATTTAGCGACTCAGCAGAAGCAATAACAAATCAAGAGGCAGGAATTTACATGGGTCTAGAAAAAGATTTTATGCAGAATAAACTTAAGGCTAGCTCTACAATAAGAGCTGATAAAAATGAAAACTTCCCTATGGTATTTTCTCCTGCTGCTTCGTTGGTTTATAAATTTGACATTAACACTATTCTTAGAGTCTCTTTTTCTTCGGCTACCAGAAACCCAACACTTCAGGATCAGTACTTGTATTACAATACAGGTAGAGCTATCTTATTGGGAAATTTAAATGGTTTTGACTCCTTGACCACTACTGAATCAGCAAGATGGATGGCAAATTCTCAAAACCCTGATACTTTAGAATATTTTAATGTCGCCCCAATTGTTCCAGAAAAAGTCAAAACCATAGAAGTTGGATTTAGAACATTAATTAGTAAAAGTATTTATATTGATGCGGGATATTATTACAGCTTCTACAACGATTTTATTGGTTTTAACATCGGAGTTGATCCATTTATCGATCCAGTAACAAACTTATTTGACCCGAACGCTACTGTTGCATATAGAATTTCAGCTAATGCTAAAGATCAAGTTACAACACAAGGTTTCACAATTGGAATCAATTACTATTTTAAAAAGTACATTAAAATTCAAGGAAATTATTCTTGGAACAAGTTAAACTCTAAAGACTCACTTGACCCTATTATTCCTGCTTTTAATACGCCTGAACATAAATTTAATATTGGTGTTACCGGAAGTGAAATAAAAAAGTTTGGGTTTAATGTAAATCTCAAATGGATTGAGGGCTTCTTGTACGAAGGTTCTCCCCAATTTACGGGCATAGTTCCAACTTATTACTTGTTAGATGCGCAGATTAATCGTAAAGTTCCAAAAATTAATGCTATATTTAAACTAGGAGTGTCAAATATTTTAAATAAAAAACAATTTCAAGTTTACGGAGGACCTCGTGTAGGTAGGATGGCATATATATCCGTAACCATCGATTTGGATAAAATATAATCGATTAAATAGATTAGGTGACGACTAAAAAAAACAGAAAAAATAACGGAATAAAGAAATAATCATACTAAAGTAATCAAACAATAACTAAAAATTAAATTATGAAAAAAAATCTACTTTTAACAGCAGCATTTTGCGCTTCGCTTATTGCGAATCAAGCGATTGCGCAAACACGCTACCTAGATGAAATATTTACAGATGTAACCGTTACTCCTGACATTGTTTATGCAAATAATTTCAGTGTAATAACAGGAGCCCCTGTTGCGGAGGACCTTAAATTGGATTTATACGAACCAACTGGAGATTCTCAAACGGACCGACCTTTAATTTTATATTTGCCAACAGGTAGTTTTTTACCAAGATATTTTAACCAATTACCAACAGGTGACATTAAAGATAGTGCAACTGTTAACATGTGTGAGCGTTTAGCTAGACAAGGATATGTGGTTGCAGCTGTGAGTTACAGACAAGGATGGAACCCACAGGCAGCAACTCAAGAAATGAGAGCGCAGACAATTATCCAAGCAGTTTACAGAGGTTTACAGGATGCTAAAACAGCTGTTCGGTTTTTCAGGTCAGATGTTGCTAACAACAGTAACACTTATGGTATTGATGATACAAGAATAGCTGTTGGAGGACAAGGTTCAGGAGGATACATTTCTCTAGCTTATGCTACATTGAATGACGTTACTGAAATTCAACTGCCTAAATTCTATAATGTAACCGATGGTGCATTTATGGTTGACCCAGCCATAATGGGTGACTTTAGTGGTTTAGGTGGAAATGCAGCTTTAAATAACGACAATCACAACGGATATTCGGATGATATTTTAATGACATTTAATATTGGTGGTGCTTTAGGAGATTCTACCTGGTTAAATGCTGGAGAAATGCCAATCGTCTCTATACAAGGAGAAGCAGATGCTTTTGCTCCGTATGCCTTTGGAATGGTAACTATTCCAGGAACTGGGGGAAATGTTGTTGAAGTAAGTGGTGCAAGTGATATAATCAGAATTGCAGATGCTTTTGGGAACAATGATGTATTTAAAACGCCTGCAATTTCAGATGCTTATACTACACAAGCTGACAGCTACAACACTGCGTTAGATGGAACTTATGGAAATGGTGGAAACGAAGGTTTATATACGTTTTTAGGAGCTGCTAATGGAAATGGACCGTGGGAATTTTGGGATGATGCTACTGTAACCGCAGAAGTTAATTTTATCAACAGTGCTTTAGGAACTGCACTGGATCCTGTAGTAATTTTAGGTGGCGGATATGCTTCCAACCCAGTTTATCAAGGTTTAGGTCCCGTTGCTGGAAAAGCAAGAGCAATGGCTTATTTGGATACAATTCAAGGATATTTATCTCCTAGATTATACAGAGGTTTGTTAGAGCAACCTTTTTCAGTAGCAGAATTCGCCGCGACTGAGGTAAGCGTGTACCCTAATCCGGCAAAAGATCAAATTGCATTTGTTTCTGAAGACAGTAATCCTATTTCTGAAATATTATTTTACGCTTTAGATGGTAAAATTGTAAGAACAGAAGCGAACATTAATGCAACAAATATTGTTATTTCTAATTTAGATTTACCGAAAGGAATCTATTTTGCAAACGTACGTTTTAAAGAAGGTAATACTATCAAAAAGATAGTGATACAATAGTTTTCTATCCTAATAAACAAAAAGCCTTGTGAAAATTTCACAGGGCTTTTTTTATGTAAATTTTTAATTGATTAATGATAACCTTTATTGAAAAATTTTCTGACTACCAAAAGATATATTTTATTGTCTATCCTATAAAAACAATAATTTTCAAATAATACAACTAGAATCTTTTTATCAGTACAAAACAAAAAAATCATATTAATCATATATTTAACTATATAATTAAAGAAGATATCGTTATCTTTGTGTACAAATTTTTTCTTTTTTGATAACTCGAAATAATAATATCTATAAAGATTTTACCCTATCCTTGAAAAGGATAAGCATCCAATTTATTTTCTTACTTCTAGCATCAAACCTTCTATTTCCTGGTTTAATCCAATCTATACCTGGCGAAAGTGAATATTGCTCAGAGTGGATTGAAATAGACTTAGATGAAGAAGGAGAAAATGAAGCTGAGGAAAATGAAGAAATATTCAATGATGATTTTTTTCATAGAGCTCCTGAAACTTGCAGGAACGCTTCTTTGATTAGCTGTATTGTTTACCCTCCTTGCAAATTGCCTCATTTGTATTTTGGTGAGATCAGCACTCCTCCGCCCGAATTAAGTTAATGCACTTATTTATTTAGCTGAGTCCTTCAGCTAATCGATTTTTTTTGTGACTTCTTACTAAAAAATCAAAGTTCAATTTAAATTATAAAAATATTTCATTTGTTGGGAGACCAACTCATTATTAAACGACATGTCAAATTCGAAAAATAAAGTATTCAACTTTAATTATTTAAAAAATGATGTACCTGCCTCGCTAGTGGTCTTTCTAGTTGCACTTCCTCTTTGCCTGGGAATTAGTGTTGCATCAGGTGCAGATCCAATATCAGGTTTAATTGCTGGTATTGTGGGTGGTATTGTGGTAACCTTGTTCAGTGGGTCGGCTATGGGGGTAAGCGGTCCTGCTGCAGGATTAGTTGCTATAGTTTTTGGCGCTATTCAATATTTTCAAGGCGTAGCAGAAGCAGAATGGCTTCAAGCTAATTCACTTGCAGCAGGAGTAGAACTTTCTTCAGAAGGAAAAATATGGATTAAAGAAACTGGGTTTCAAATGTTCTTGGTTGCTGTTGTTTTAGCTGGTTTATTTCAAATGAGTCTAGGGTTTGCCAAATTAGGAAAATTAATTGCCTTCTTTCCAGGAGCAGTAATCCGGGGAATGCTGGCAGCAATTGGTATTATTATTATTTTGAAACAAATACCTCATGCTTTTGGATATGACAGTGATTATGAGGGAGACCTTACCTTTGCGCAAACTAGTGGAGAAAACACACTTACTCCATTAAGCAAAGTTCTCATTGGTGAAGATGCAATTACGTTGGGACCTACAATTATATTCATTGTTGGAATATTAATAACTTTAATTTGGAGTTTAAATTTTATAAAAAAGCAAACTTGGTCAACTATCATTTCAGCTCCTCTTCTAATTGTAGTTTCTGGAGCATTAATGGTTCTTGGTATGGAAGGTGGGTTCTTAAATGTTGAAAAAAGTCATTTAGTTGACTTGGGAGGTATTGATGGTATAAGTGATGTTTTTCGCTACACTCCCGATTTTAGTGTTTTGACTGATCCCAGAGTTTATTTATTCGCAATCACTTTAGCAATTGTGGCTTCTCTAGAATCTCTTTTATGCATGGAAGCAACGGACAAAATGGACCCAGAAGTTAGACACAGTCCTCCAAACAAGGAGCTTATAGCGCAAGGAGTTGGAAATCTTGTTGCTGGTTTAATCGGAGGAATTCCAGTAACACAAGTTATTGTGAGATCTTCTGCAAATTTGCAATCTGGAGCTAAATCTAAACTATCAGCATTTTTGCACGGTTGGTGGCTTTTATTAAGTGTTTTACTTATACCGGGTGTAATGGAATATGTTCCGCTATCTGCTTTAGCTGCGATATTAATAGTCGTTGGTTTAAAATTAGCCAAACCATCAATGTTTGTTGATTACTACAGAAGAGGCTGGAGTCAATTCATACCTTTTATGGTGACTATATTAGCTATAAATTTCACTGATTTACTAGTTGGAATTGGAATCGGTTTTGCTGCTTCGTTATTAATAACAATTTACAGAAATGAAGTGAGATCGTTTAAACATATTCGTCAGATGTTAGTTGCGGGTAATATTACCGAAAAGGATAATGAAGATGGGAGTACAAACTCGGTTATAACCTTTAACAAAAGAGTTTCATTTTTAAGCAGATCGAGTATGCGACAATTTGCAGAAAAGGCAAATAGCGATAAAGTCATACTTGATTTAAAAGAAATCATACACATCGATGGTGATGGTCAAGAAGCCATTTCTGAAATCGAGGAACAATTGGAAATACTAGGTAAAAAAGTAAAGAAAAGAGGTGGTGCGATGATAAAATAAGTCCACTTTTTCGGACAAAAAAAAGCCCTTTGTTCTCACAAAGGGCTTTTTTTATACTTTGTCTTCTTCTAGTCTCTTCATTCTTACAAAGCAATCAAACCTTCAATTTCACTAGCCTTAGCGTATTTCTCTAGCACTTCGTTTGCACTCAGCACTACTGCATTAATTGTAAAGCTTCTGTATTTAGCATTTTTAGATGTTTTTGTTTTTACCTCAATATCTACAGAAAAAATAGCAATCAACTCTTCTTCTCGGTTTGGCACGGTTGGCATAATAAATTTAAACCCATAAACACAGGGCCAATCATAGTGCTGGTTTAAACTATCCTTCGCTTTTTGTATATCATCAGCATCCACTTTGCTTTACACTTTAATTGATTGAACAAGCACACCCATTAAGTATTTCATAGCACTACATATTACGCCTGTACTGCCCCCCTACCTCAAACAATGCATCCGTTATTTGACCTAAGGAACAATATTTTGAAGCTTCCATTAAAGCAGCAAAAACATTACCGTTTTGTATTGCTATTTTCTGAATTTCAGCAAGAGCAGCATCTGTTTTAGACACATTTCCTTTCTGTAATTCGTTTAACATCGCTATTTGATATTGCTTTTCTTCTTCTGTTGCACGTATTACTTCTTTTGGCAAAACCGTAGGTGAACCCTTAGAACTTAAGAATGTATTTACACCAACAATTGGAAAATCGCCATTGTGCTTCAAGGTTTCATAATACAAGCTTTCTTCTTGTATTTTGGATCTTTGGTACATCGTTTCCATTGCACCCAAAACTCCACCACGTTCGGTAATTCTATCAAACTCTGTTAATACTGCTTCCTCCACTAAATCAGTTAATTCTTCAATAATAAAAGCGCCTTGTATTGGGTTTTCGTTTTTAGATAAACCCAACTCTTTATTAATGATTAATTGTATTGCCATTGCCCTTCTTACCGACTCTTCAGTAGGGGTTGTAATAGCCTCGTCATAAGCATTGGTATGCAGCGAGTTACAATTATCGTTAATCGCATATAAAGCTTGTAATGTTGTTCTAATATCGTTAAAATCAATCTCCTGAGCATGCAAGCTTCTACCCGATGTTTGGATGTGATATTTGAGTTTTTGAGCGCCTGCAGAAGCTCCATATTTCTTAGCCATTGCCTTGGCCCAAATTCTACGAGCTACGCGTCCAATCACAGAATATTCTGGATCGATTCCATTACTAAAGAAGAACGATAAATTTGGTCCAAACTTATTAATATCCATTCCCCTACTTAAGTAGTATTCTACATAAGTAAACCCGTTACTTAATGTTAATGCCAATTGTGTAATTGGATTGGCTCCAGCTTCCGCAATGTGATAACCAGAGATAGATACCGAATAGAAGTTACGTACTGCATTTTCAATAAAGTATTCCTGAACATCGCCCATTAAACGCAAAGCAAATTCCGTAGAGAATATACACGTATTTTGCGCCTGATCTTCTTTTAATATATCTGCTTGCACAGTTCCTCTAACCTTGGTCAATGTTTCTGCTTTAATGGTGGCGTAAACATCGGCAGGTAAAACTTGATCTCCAGTTACACCTATTAAATACAACCCTAGCCCATCATTTCCTTCAGGAATATCTCCTTTATAAGATGGTCGAATAACACCTTTTTCTTTATAAATAGCAGCAATCTTTGCCTCTACCTCTTTTTCTAAAGCGTTTTCTTTAATGTATTTCTCACAATTCTGATCAATGGCAGCATTCATAAAGAACCCTAACAGCATTGGTGCAGGCCCATTAATAGTCATACTCACAGATGTCATTGGGTGCGATAAATCGAAACCAGAATACAATTTCTTAGCATCATCTAAACAAGCAATAGAAACACCAGCATTACCAATTTTCCCGTAAATATCTGGCCTTAAATCCGGGTCGTTTCCATAAAGTGTTACCGAATCAAATGCCGTTGATAATCGCTTTGCTGGCATTCCTTTAGAAACATAATGAAACCTTCTATTGGTTCTTTCAGGTCCACCTTCACCGGCAAACATTCTTGTTGGATCTTCTCCCTCTCTTTTAAAAGGAAATAGACCCGCTGTATAAGGAAATTCACCTGGAACATTTTCTTGTAAACTCCATCGTAATAAGTCTCCCCAACCTGTGTATTTTGGCAAAGACACTTTAGGGATTTGCAAATGCGATAAACTTTCCGAATGTGTTTCTATCGATAACTCTTTGTCTCTTACCTTAAACTTATAAACAGGATCTTTGTATTGCTGAACCTTATCTTTCCATCCTTCAATAATAAGCATGTTCTTTGGATCGAAATCCAATTTCAATTTATCGTACTGCGCCTGTAATACTTTTATAACATCTGATTCTTCAGCCAGCGTCTTCATTGTTCTGTCAATAGCGCATAATTTATCTGCTAACGCTACTTGTGCATCTACCCATTCATCATACCCTCTATTGCTTTCAGAAATCTCGGATAAGTATCGATTACGCTTTGGCGGAATAACAAATATCTTTTCAGACATTTCCTCCGTAATCTCAAAAGTAGAAGGTAAATCTGCCTCTACTTTTTCTACCAACTTATCCATTATCACTTTGTAAAGTGAATTCATTCCTGGATCGTTAAACTGAGAAGCAATAGTACCGTAAACAGGCATCTGATCCATAGGCGTTTCCCATAAATCATTGTTGCGCATATATTGTTTCTTTACATCTCTAATCGCATCTAACGCTCCTCTTTTATCAAATTTATTCAATGCGATAACATCAGCAAAATCCAACATATCAATTTTCTCCAACTGGGTTGCTGCACCAAATTCTGGAGTCATTACGTATAACGATACATCAGAGTGATCCATAATTTCTGTATCAGATTGACCGATACCAGAAGTTTCTAAAATTATCAAATCATAGTTAGCTGCTTTTAAAATTTGTAATGCTTCACCAACATGTTTGCTTAATGCTAAATTACTTTGACGGGTAGCCAAAGAGCGCATATAAACTCTTTCGCTTCTGATAGAGTTCATTCTAATTCTATCCCCCAATAATGCTCCACCTGTCTTTCTTTTGGATGGATCCACAGATACAATCGCAATTTCTTTTTCTGGAAAATCAATTAGAAACCTACGCACCAATTCATCTACCAATGATGATTTACCAGCTCCACCAGTCCCTGTAATTCCTAGAACTGGAGTTTCTGTTTTTTCAGCCATCGCATGCACCTTCTCCATAACTGCTTTACTTTCTTCAGGAAAGTTTTCTGCCGCAGAAATTAGCCGAGCAATTGATTTAACGTCTTTATTTACAATCTGATTAACTTCTCCAGTCAGATTTGCTCCTGTTGGGTAATCGGCTTGAGAAACCATATCATTAATCATTCCTTGCAAGCCCATTGACCGGCCATCGTCTGGATGGTAAAGCCTCGTTATACCATATGCTTGTAATTCGTCAATTTCAGAAGGAAGTATTGTTCCTCCACCTCCACCAAATATTTTGATGTGTTCCGAACCTTTTTCTTTCAATAAATCGTACATGTACTTAAAATACTCTACGTGGCCTCCTTGGTAAGATGTCATTGCAATTGCATTTGCGTCTTCTTCAATCGCACAATTCACAACCTCCTCCACACTCCTATCATGGCCTAAATGAATCACTTCGCAGCCCGTTGACTGTATAATACGACGCATTATATTAATAGCAGCATCATGCCCATCAAATAATGAGGCAGCTGTTACAATTCTAACTTTGTTTTTAGGCTTATATGCTTCAATTTTCTCCATCTCCCTTTCAAATTTTAAAGTACGCGAATATAGGAATTACAACGTTCTATTCCAATATCTCTTCTAGTAAAGGTAATAAGTGCAGGTTTATAATTTATAGCTTAAAAGTAATTTCACTGAAAATACAATTGAACCAAAATATTTGTGGTGTGTAACTATAGACCAAACTAAAAACACACATCATGAAAAATTTACTCACACTCTTATTTATTTTCGGAATCTCAACTTCTACCTTTTCTCAAACAGCAGGAAACTATGTTTATGAGAAAATGAAAAATATGTCATCTAACTTTGGGGGACCAGGAGGCAAAAATATTCGATCCCTAAATTCTAAAACGCTCACAATTGAGGCGAGTGCGTTAATGAATATTGTGCCCGATGCACAAATTGTTGTATTTACGATTGTACAACTAGGAGGATCTGCGCAAGAAGCAACAGAATTAATCGATTCTAAGTTAAATCCAATTAGAGCAGGTTTAAACCAAATAGGGATTAGCAACGCAAATATTGTAGTCGATATGATATCGTTTATTCCTCGCTATGAAGACACAGTAGTCAAAAAGAAATTTAGTAAAACCTTTACTGAAATTCCAAAAGGGTTTGAGCTAAAAAAGAATATTCACATCAAATTTAAGGACCATGAATTAATTGATAGAATTATAGCCATATGCGCTTCGTTTGAAGTTTACGATATGGCAAAAGTTGAGTATGTAATTTTAGAAAACGAAGAAAATATGCTTACTATGCGCGATAAAATGCTAAAGCTCTTAGGAGATAAAATTGCTTTTTACCATGATTTAGAAATTCAAGACGAGATTGAAATAATACAAGTTAATGAAAAAACCAACGAGTATTACCCACAAGACAGATACCAAAGTTATACTGGGCATAGCAGCTCTTCTTATGAAGCACTGGAAAATAAAAAAAAGAAGAAAAGAGGTGTAAATAGAGTTTCAAAAAACACTTCTATTTTTTACGATCCTCTAAGCACAAAAAGCTTCGACATTGTTATGAACCCTGGAATAATTGAACCAACTGTTCAGTACACCTATACGTTAAACGTAATATACACACTTCCAACAGCGAAAAAAGATGTGGTAATTAAAGAAAAAATTGTTGAGAAAATAGTAACACAAAAAGAGTACATATTAATATCACCAACTGGCGAAACGAAAGTTTTGCAGATGTAAAAAGAAGTCTAGCAACGGTACGATTGTAAAATTAATATCGGGCTATTATTAATGTTCAAAACTAAATCTACTGAATCTATTTACCATAGCTTCTACTTTAATTACTTTTGCTGTATGCTACTAAAAGCAAGAGAAATATTAAAAGATTCGTTTGGTTACGATACTTTCAGAGACCAACAAGAAGAAATTATTCGAAACGTATTGTCTCGCCAAGATACGTTGGTTTTAATGCCTACGGGTGGAGGGAAATCGATTTGTTTCCAAATTCCTGCTATGCTTAGCAAGGTTTAACTATTGTTATTTCTCCTTTAATCTCCTTAATGAAAGATCAAGTTGAGGCTTTAAGAGCTAATGGAATAAATGCAGCATTTTACAATAGTTCGTTATCAGAAACTGAAGAACGAGAAATTGAATCCGACGTATTATCGGGAGGAATAAAGCTCCTTTATTTATCACCAGAAAAATTAATTAACTCTACCAACAGTTGGCTGTCTAGTGCTAAAATATCACTTGTCGCTATAGATGAAGCGCATTGTGTTTCTATGTGGGGACATGATTTCAGACCTGAATATGCACAATTGAAAGCATTTAGAGAACGCCTTTCCGACATTCCGTTTATTGCTTTAACAGCTACCGCGGACAAAACAACTAGAAAGGATATCATCAAGCAGATTGGTTTAAAAGAACCCAAAGTTTTTATTTCTTCCTTTAATAGAGAGAATTTGAGTTTAGAAGTTAGAGCCAATATCCCTAAGAAAGAAAAAATGAAAGAGATTCGTCAATTTATTGGGGATCGAATTAATGAATCGGGAATCATTTATTGTTTGAGTAGAAAGGGAGCAGATGAAATGGCACAAGATTTAAAAGGCCATGGATATAATGCTGCTTCCTACCATGCTGGTTTAGCCGCAAGTAAAAGAGCTAAAGTTCAAGAAAATTTCATTAACGATAAAACTAATATCATTTGCGCAACCATTGCCTTTGGAATGGGAATTGACAAATCGAATGTAAGGTGGGTAATACATAATAACCTCCCGAAAAACATTGAAGGCTATTATCAAGAAATTGGTAGAGCTGGCCGCGATGGCGTTCCTAGTACAACTATATTATATTACAACCTTCGAGATTTAATGGTATTGAAAAGATTTGCAGAAGGTGGAGCTAAATCCGAAGTATATATTGATAAATTGTACAGGATGCTCAATTATGCAGAAGCAACATCATGTCGAAGAAAAATACTTCTCTCCTATTTCAGCGAACATTTACCTGCAAATTGCGGTAATTGCGATGTTTGTAAAAACCCTCCAACCTTTTTTGATGGAAAAATAATTGCTCAAAAAGCGCTTTCTGCTTGTCATCGCACTAAACAGAAAATAGGAACCAACATGATGATTAATATTTTGAGAGGTTCTGCCAATCAAGATATTTATCAAAGAGGTTATCAGAACATTAAAACTTATGGGATTGGTAAAGATGTTAGCTTTAAAGATTGGCAACACTACTCTACTCAATTGCTCAATCAAGGGGTTTTTGAAATAGCATATGACGAGTCGTTTACGTTAAAGATTACTGAATATGGAAGAAGCGTTTTGTTTGAAGATGGAACAATTCAATTAACTATTCCAGTTGATAAACCCGTTAAAGGAAAAGCAGCAAAAAAAGCTTCCGGAAAAAAACTTTCGCCAGACGAAGAACTCTTCGAAGTGTTAAGAGAAGTAAGAAGAGAAATTGCCGTCAAAGAGAAAGTACCTGCCTATATCATTTTTCATGATGCAGCATTAAAAGAAATGGCATCTGAAAAACCAACAACACAACTTGATATGTTAGCGGTTCAAGGAATTAGCATCATTAAGTATGACAAGTATGGTAAGATTTTCATTAAAGCGATTGAAGAATTCAATCAAAGTAAATTAAACACGGTTGATGCTACATATAACCTTTATAAAAAAGGGCTTACCGTAGATGAAATTTGTTTTACCAGAGAACTAAAACAAGAAACCATATACGCGCATTTATGTAAATTATTTTTCGAAGGAAAAGATGTTGATATAATGCAATTCATTACCGAAACTGAGCAAGCTGCAGTATTTCAAGCCCATAAGAAGATTAAAGACCTTACTTCGTTAAAACCGTATTTTGAATTTTTAGACAGTAAATTACCTTATTACAAGATTAGAGTTGGCTTGACTTTGCTAGCGAAAAAATCTAATTAGTCTCCCTAGCAGACCTCTTCAATAATAAAACTTCTTCCATTGAATTTCGCCGTATTAGCAGCCTTTAAACCTTTAAATGCAATTGCAATTGGTGAGGTTGGAGAAACCACAAAATAATTTTTGTCATTCAATCTAACAACCCCTAAGCTTAAAGCGATAAAATAGGTCCCTTGATTTGTAACTACTAGACTTCCAAAATCAATCGCATCAGTAGACTTAGCTTTTAATAATTCAGAAAAAGCTCTTTTTAACTTAATAGCTTCATCAAGGTACTTGGCACTTTTTTCCTGCTCCAAATGAGACATAGCTCTAGCAGTATCGTGTTTATCCCCTGCCGTAGACCTTTCCTCACTATTGGCTGATTGCTGTGCATTTTGCATTGCAGCCTCAGCATTTTCAATTCTGTCTTGAACAAAATCCTTACACAACTTTAATAACTCTCTTTTCAATTCTTCGCTTTTCACAAATGTAAATTTAATAGGATTTATTGATTCATCCATTAATTTTTCCGCTCATAAAATTCACTTCCAAAATACATGAATTATTCCTACATTCGTGCTCGAATTTTACGATCATAATTAATAAAACAATATAGAATGAAAGAAGTATATATCATATCAGCAGTAAGAACCCCAATGGGAAGCTTTGGTGGAGCGTTGTCTTCAGTTCCGGCTACAAAGTTAGGAGCTGCTGCGATTAAAGGAGCTTTAGACAAAGGTGGTGTTTCGCCACATGTAGTTGAAGAAGTTTTTATGGGTAATGTATTACAAGCTGGTTTAGGACAGGCTCCTGCTCGTCAAGCTGCTATGTTTGCAGGAATTACAAATGAAGTTCCTTGCACAACAGTTAACAAAGTATGTGCTTCTGGAATGAAATCTTTAAGTTTAGCAGCTCAATCTATTATTTGCGGTGACAACGATGTTGTGGTTGCCGGAGGAATGGAGAACATGAGTATGGTTCCTCATTACTACAATGCTCGTAATGCTACGAAGTTAGGAGATGTAAAAATGAAAGACGGAATGGTATTAGACGGATTAACTGACGTTTACAATTCTGTTCATATGGGTGTTTGTGCTGAAAAATGTGCTACAGAACATAATATCTCAAGAGAAGAGCAAGATAATTTTGCTATTGAATCTTACAAAAGATCGGCTGCTGCCTGGGATGCTGGAAAATTTGACGATGAAATAGTGCCCGTTGAAGTTCCGCAAAGAAGAGGTGATGCAATTGTTGTTTCAAAGGACGAAGAGTATACCGCCGTTAAGATAGAAAAAATACCACAATTAAGAACTGTATTTCAAAAAGATGGAACTGTAACAGCTGCAAACGCGTCTACATTAAACGACGGTGCTTCTGCACTTGTTTTAATGAGTAAAGAAAAAGCAGAAGAGTTAGGATTAACACCGATTGCTAAATTAGTTGGTTATGGTGACGCAGCGCACGAACCAGAATGGTTTACTACTGCTCCTTCAATTGCAGTGCCAGTTGCTTTGAAAAAAGCTGGATTGGAAGTTTCTGACATTGACTACTGGGAATTGAACCAAGCTTTTTCTGTTGTTGGAATCTACAATACGAAAGCATTGGGATTAGACCCTGCTAAAGTTGACGTTAATGGTGGAGCTGTATCATTAGGACATCCATTAGGAAACAGTGGTTCTAGAATTATTGTAACACTCATAAACGTTCTTAAACAAAACGGTGGTAAATATGGTGCTGCTGGTATTTGCAATGGTGGAGGCGGTGCTTCTGCTATGGTTATTGAAAATGTATAGCCCTTTTATATTATATATAAAAAGGAACCTTATGGGTTCCTTTTTTTTTACTTACTGATAAAACCGAATCAATTAGAGTCTTTAGGACGTTTTTTTAATCCTACATATTCAATCTTATACGAATAATCTGGGTTTTGCTTTGTTAAATCCGGAACAATAAGCTTTAAAACTCCAGATGAATTTGTACTAATTACTGCAGATGAAATAGCTATTGTATCCAAAGCTCCATGTGTATTGTAGAATGAAATTCTATAAAAATGTTTTTTTGCCCATGGATTGTACCTTCGATTAAAATTTCTTTTCAAACCTTTTATTTTAAACGTAGGGCCATCTAAAACCTCATGAGCGCCAATATTATCCGAATACGAATCCATAAAATTGGGGTTATTGTAATTGTAATATTCATTTATTTTGGCTCCTAAATCTGGTGACTTATCTTCCATTTTACATGGGTTATTTACTTTACCAAAATCAATTAGCTCTCCCATACAAGTTGAAATATTGAACATATTTCTCCAGTAAAATGTAGCATTATGCACCCAACCTAAAACCCTTGTTTTATCATGCGACCTCAATGCATAACTTTCAATAGTAGCTTTTTTCATACCAGACGAATTGTCATTTTTCCATTTTTGTTGCGTATACCCCCCTTCTCTTATATTTTCATTTGCAAGAAAAGCTGCTACATGGTTATAGGATTCATAATAATTATTATCATGAATTCCCCTATCCCAATTCCAATGTAAAGCTGTTCCCATAGAGCCCGAAAAAATTGAACTCCACACATTATTGTGAAAATCTACTCCTGTACAACAGTATATATCTGGCATTTGAATCCCAGTTTCTTCCAGAATAACGGGTTTACTGTTGGTCCAACCTTTTAACATTCCATTTACATAATTATAACGCGAAGTATAATTTTGATTTTTTTCATTATGATAAGCGTGTAAACAAATCACATCAGACTCCTTAATCATTCTATTTGCTGGTGAAGATGATTTCTCCTTTAACTTGGAGACAGGGTAACCAGAGGTAAATGGAAACACAAACATATCGCTTAAAAAATATAAATCATCTTGTATATATTTTTTTGTTTTACTGATCCAATCTGCTACAATATTTAAAGATTCCTTTTCTTCTAAACCAACCTCCTCAGTCCAGATATCCATTTCCTGGTAACTATAAAATGTAAAGCTAGGACTATACCCCCATCTAGCAAAAATATATCTTAAGGTATTTTTCTGTGTTTTAAAAACATCATCATCAGTAAAGTATTTTTCAGATGTCGTTAAATTAAATGCTTTTTTATAAGGATTATTTGTCCAACTATCCCAAGGAGCTCCCCAACTTGCATTTGGGCCAACTTCAAC
>Ga0206130_10002909_pt1 | contig 23208 bp, 24 predicted proteins | sample Helgoland_Spring_9_FD_148637 | JGI IMG/M metagenome (GOLD analysis project Ga0206130, IMG submission 148637) | Pelagic subsurface seawater microbial communities from Kabeltonne, Helgoland, North Sea - Helgoland_Spring_Bloom_20160512_1 | ecosystem: Environmental > Aquatic > Marine > Epipelagic ... | reverse complement strand
AAAGACAAAAAGACAATACGTTTAAGCATGTTGCCAAGCTATGGATGGAAGACAAGCAAAGAAAGGCAAAGGCCAACCCTCAAACCGCCAAAGACATATGGAACTCATTGGAAAACCACATCTTCCCGAAACTGGGGAAACGACCAATTGGTGAGTTAAGACCTAAGTCTGTGGCCGAAGTAATTAAACCGCTGGAGACTAAAGGCTCTCTAGAGTTAGTAAAAAGACTTTGTCAGCGCATCAACGAAATTATGGCCTTTGCACTCAATGAAGAAATCATTACCGACAATCCACTAGCCCATATCAAAGGTAAGTTCATAGCACCAAGGACTAAACACCACCCTGCCCTAGAGACTAACGAACTCCCAGCGCTAATGACTGCAATACTGAATGCCAATATTGCCATTCCAACACGACTTTTAATTGAATGGCAACTACATACGATGGTTAGACCAATCGAGGCTGCACGCACCAAATGGTCAGAAATTGACCTAACTGCCAACACCCGTACAATTCCAAAAGAACGCATGAAAAAGGTTGGCACTAGCAAACAGTGGGAAGTGCGAAAAGCCCATATTATTCCACTATCTTCCCACGCCCTGAACATACTTGAACAAATGAAGCCTTTCAGTGGCCACCTTGAACATGTATTTCCTAATCAACGAGATAGGCAACAGCATGCAAGTGCTGAAGCAGCAACGAAAGCATTTAACAAAATGGGCTTACGCGGCAAACAATCAGCTCATGGAATGAGGACAATGGCCAGCAGCACGCTAAACGAAGCACAATTCAACCCTGACGTTATTGAGGCGGCGCTTTACCACTTAGATCCCAACGAGCAACGACGCACATACAACCGCACTGATTACTTTAATCAACGGCGCGTGATGATGGACTGGTGGAGTGAACACATAGTCAGTGCCACTAACGGAACAATGAAAGAAATCAGAGGTAATCACGGCTTGAGAGCCGTTAATTAACCAGTTTTTCTGTGCCTAGGCTCATTACTGAAAAGGCGGCATACCTGACCGCTCTGGCATGGTATTTTTATTTGCAGGTCGCAGAGGTGCGAGATGAAGATTATAGGTATATCCCCGGTGGAGGCAGGCTTGAGGTTAGCGGGGCTTCCCTTTAACGAAGTACGGGAAGTAGAAGACGAAATAGAGCGCCGACAACAGAGGAATAGAAGCAACCCGCGCCCTGGTCCAAACCCAATAATAGGCGGGTCCGATGTAGTTACGTATGATGAAAAGGATGACCCTATGGGAGTGTTTCTCGTCAAGGCTCTAAGAGAAGTCTATGGGCATAGTGGTTCAATAGTTGCCAATTTTAAAAATAGTGGGACTGTCCTTCGATTTTCAGACCATAGTGACGCCTTAATAAACGAAAACTCTCGATTAACAATTTCAGGGGTTGAGTCATGGTGCGAAGAGCGAGGGCTAACATTACCTGAACCTCTAGACACGGAGCTAAAATTCTTTTTAAAAACATTGTGTACCTACGATAGTCTCAAAGACACGTTTGACATTTTTTGGGACATATCAGATAAGATTGACGAGCTAAAAAGTCAGCATGAAACAGTGGCATCTTCAACCTATAAATTTGAAGAAAATAAACAATCTGCACTAATTCAAGTAACCCAGAAAATTCAGTTATTAACTCGATACCAGTCCATCATTGATAAAACTTCGCTTCCAAGTCCTGGTATACCTGAAACTGCTGCAGATTTGACAGGGAACGCTGATTTTGACCCAAAACTAAACACGCTAGTCCAAAGGTCCGCTGAGAGTATTTATAATGAATCAGGCCGTTGGCAAGTAGACATGTACGAACGTGCTATACGAAGGGTTAGCAAAGAATTAGGTCCAAAACTAGTGATCAGTGCTTCGTCAGTGAGGCGTAGAACTAGATCCCCGAAAAAACCCAAGCCGCCCAAGTAATTTTTCGCCCAACAAAGCTGCCCACATAACGTACTGATTTAAAAGATTTATTAAGGATATTAAGTTATTTGCTAGCAGTAGCGCCTGCTAACGCGCCCAGACACACTTTCCTCGTACTAAGAACCGATAATTACGAGGAAAACACAATGAGTAAAGAAAGTTATGATTTTTACAAAACACGCCAAGAACTTGAAAAACTGTTCAAAGTTTCAAGGGCTACGATTTACCGATGGGTGAAATCTGGCCACCTGCCTAAACCAATTCAGTTGGGGGCCAATATGGTGAGGTGGAAAGCCTCAGATATTGAAGCTTGGATGGAAGAAAGGGAGGCCGCGTAATGAAAAATGCCACCTCCAAAGGAAGCAGCACTAATCACCTAGACAGTGAATATTATACACCAACCAAAGGTCCCACCAAAGCAGAAGAGTGTTTAATCTTGCTACTAACGTGGCACGAGACAACGTCCTATAACGCTAATCCGGCTTATGGTGATTCCCTATGAAGTCACTACTTAAGGACTTAGCCGCCATTGCCGTAACCCCTGGCCTAACAGCGAACCAACTCAACGCCATGCATGACCTTATAAAAGCCGATTTGATCACCTTGGGTAATGGTGTGGCTTCATTAGGTGGATTGATGAGCCTTGCCTTTGAAAACAATCAAACCGTAGGACAAGACAACCTTGGCAATATTGGTGAACTACTCGCTCTAATGAGAAACCAAATTTCAACACTCCATTTACTTGATGACCTGGCTCAGCACATATTGTCCCAAGGAGGTGAGGTATGAAGCCATCACTTAACGACTTCAACATTGAGTACGATGTAATCACCTACCAAATTAACCAGCGCGTTATTAAGTCTGGCGTCATACAGAAACAGCGTCTCGTATGGGACATTCCCACATATAACCAAGCCCGTTTAATACTCGCTAAACTTAACATCAAGTCCGCTAGCATATACCAAAGGGTCAACCATTATGGCAGCGACCAAGAGGCCCAAGAGCGCCGTATAAGCGCTTTAGAAGATACGGGGATAATGACCAGTATTGATCTAGCACTACCCGCCAGCAACGAATCTAGCGGGGTGGCACTATGAACAGTTTGGATGTGTTGGATCGTCTAGAACAAGTTACTGGTGGCGTCGGAAAATGGATGGCATGTTGCCCTGCCCATAACGATAAATCGCCTAGCTTGGCAGTTAGCGAGGGTGACGACAGGGTATTGGTTCATTGCTTCGCTGGCTGCGAGACTACCGACGTAACTGCAGCCATAGGACTAAATGTAGCTGACCTATTTTATAAGAAGTTAGCGGATAGTGATCTAACCGAGGGGAAGCGCAGGCGATACGAAGAAGTTCTGCTAAGGGAGTGTATTCAAGTCGCTGTAATAGACTCTGCAGAAAAAAATGAGCGCTCACTTACGTCTAAAGAAAAGAATCGCCGCCACCTTGGACACCAACGTATAAGCAAGATTGAGGGTCTATTAAATGAATAATTTAGCCTCAAAAATCAATACGACTTTGGCCGAAGTGGACGCGCTACCAATTAAACCACCAAAGGTAGAGCTTCAATATGGCTCCATGGGTTACGACAAAGAACAGTCTTTTGTAATCAAAGGTCTGATACCCGAGTGCTCATTTGCCAGCATTTACGGACCAAGTGGCAGCTATAAGAGCTTCTTAGCCCTAGATTGGGCCTGTCACATTGCCACCGGCAACGATTGGGATGGGCATAAGGTTAAGCAAGGGGCCGTGTTGTATGTTGCTGGTGAGGGTGGCTTTGGTGTAACACAGCGAATTAGGGCTTGGGAGTTAAAACATAAAGTCAAAAACCTCAATAACCTGGCTCGATTACCCGCACCCATATTCCCTTCCGATGGTGATCAGATTAAAACAATGATTGAGTATTGCCATGAAATTGAAACCAAGACCGGTCAAGATTTAAAACTAATTATTCTTGATACGCTTGCTCGGTGTTACGGCGGCAACGATGAAAATTCTTCCAGGGATATGGGAGCGTTCATTAAGGGCTGTGACACCATTAAACAGCTTACAGGGGCCACTGTATTAGTTGTGCACCACTCAGGCAAGAACGTAGATAGTGGTGGACGCGGGTCAAGCTCACTACCTGCAGCCCTTGATGTTGAGTATCGAGTAAGCCGTAATGGTGAGGGCGAACAGGCGCTAGTGTTGACATGTTCCAAGATGAAAGATGCTGAGCAGCCAGACACTAAGGTCTATGACTTAACGAGCGTCCACATTCGCACAGACTCAGATGGCGACGATGTTAATTCTTTATGCTTAAACTCAGTAGGAAGGCAGCTCAATGACGATGATGAAGCACTACCCAAGGCCAACCGCATGAGCAGCAACCATCAAGCACTTTGGCAGGCTGTACGAAGCCGCACCCAAGCTGGAGACCCTACGACAAAAGCCATCATAATTGACGACCTAAAAGCCCAAGAAATTAACGTAAATCATTTTTCACGTTGGCTTACTAAATTGATTGAAGACGGCCACCTCCACTTAGAAAACGATACTATTTTAATAGGATGCAAAGGTGGGGATAAAAGTGGGTAGCAACTGGGGAGTTTCATTAGAAGTGGGGAATTAAACATTACCCACCCACTTTTCGTACCTATACAAAATAAGTGGTTAAAAAGGGTGTTTATGAGCTTAAGAGCCTGTGACCATTGACCTGCAGCGCTCCCCACTTCGTCTTTCAAAAAACTAAAGTGGGGTGTGCCTAAAGTGGGGAGTTAAGCGGGGCGTCTTAGGCCACCGACATACTCTCAATAGTCTGCATTAAAGGATCTGAAGTATTTCAAAACTAACATCTTTTAGAGAAAGCTAAGTGGCGCAACGATCTAATCTAAGGTAGAGAAAGTAGATATTTGGCGTTTCTAAGTAGAGGGCAAATAGAACAACCTATACAAGCCAGCCATTTAAAGTAGGCGTGAATAAATGCTTAGAGTAGGGAAAAGTAGGAACTAAAGTAGTGTGAAGTGGTTTTTGATTTTAGTGAAAAACCGTTGGTTTTACCTGAGTATCTTATGACACCAAACGACGCTCAGGTGGCCTGCGCAAGCGTAGAACAGTTTGTTGACTCATCTGCTACCTTGTCCACTCAACGTTCTATTTCGCTGGGTATTGTGCCTGAGGGCAGGCCGTTGTTTGTGGCCTTTAGACTTAACCAATAAGTAGGCAGATTATTACTGAATGCGATTGCCCACACGCACTACTTTTAACGTATTAGTGCCACCGTGGGCTTTCACATAATCACCTTTGGTAATCAGTACAATGTCACCATTTTGCACTACACCTAACTCTTTAAGTTGCTCTACAGCAATGTGGTTGACCTCGGCGTTATCTAATACTTCTGAATCGAAAGGGTGAGTAATGACTCCTCGGTATAGACATACCCGCCGTTGTGTTTCGGCTTGGGGAGTAAAGGCGAAGATAGGGATTCCTGAGCGTATACGTGACATAAGCAGTGGTGTTTTACCAGTCTGGGTCATGCAGATAATGGCCTTCACGCCTTTAAGGTGATTGGCTGCATACATGGCGCTCATGGCCACGCTTTCGTCAATACTGTGCACCGTTATATCAAGCCGATGTGATGATCGGTAAGCGTTCCTGTGTTGCTCGGCACCTAAGCAAACTCTTGCCATGGCCTCTACGGTCTGAGCTGGGAAGTCGCCCACTGCAGTTTCAGCCGACAGCATGACTGCATCAGTGCCGTCCATTACAGCGTTGGCCACGTCAGATACCTCTGCACGGGTAGGCATGGGGCTGGTGATCATAGATTCCATCATTTGTGTGGCGGTAATAACGATACGGTTAAGGCGGCGCGTGTGCTTAATAATGTCTTTTTGCACACCGACTAACAGAGCATCACCAATTTCTACAGCGAGGTCCCCTCGGGCCACCATGACTCCTTCAGAGGCTTCAATAATGCCTTCAAGGATGATCGGGTCTATGGCTTCGGCGCGCTCTATTTTGGCGATTAAGCTGGCTTTGCTATTGGCTTGTTCAAGTAAAGCTCTTGCTTCATGCATATCTTCTGCATTGCGCACGAAGGAAATGGCGATATAGTCTACGCCAATTTCTGCAGCAGTAATGAGGTCGGCACGGTCTTTATCTGTTAATGCCGGTGCAGATAAACCACCACCTTGTAAGTTGATGCCTTTATTGTTTGATAATGGGCCACCGATTTCAACTCGAGTATATACTTTATCTTCGCTTACGCGCAGCACCTTAAGCACTATGCGGCCATCATCTAACAGTAGAATGTCATCTGCATGGAGGTCTTTGCCTAATTCAGGAAAGTCCAAGCCCACGGCCTTTTCAGTGCCCGATTCTAGGTCCATAGAAGGGTCTAGTAAAAAATCCTGACCTTCGTGTAACTGTACCTTGTTGTTGGTAAAGCGAGCGACACGAACTTTAGGGCCTTGTAAATCTGCCAGCAAGGCAACGTGGCGACCTACTTCTTTGGCTGCTTCAAGCACCATCTCTGCGCGTTGCTTATGATCAGCTGGGCTGCCGTGAGAAAAATTTAGCCTTACGACGTCGGTACCCGCTGCAATAATGCTTTTCAGAACTTCGGGGCTACTGGTGGCTGGGCCTAAAGTAGCGACAATTTTAGTACGGCGTAATTGCATGATATTAAGTTATTGTCCTTGATAATGAGGTACTACGCCAGTATCGCGGGGGCGCACCCAAGGGTTAATGATGCATTCATATTGAGATTGGGGACTAACTCGGCAATAGCCTGTCGGTCAACTAGTTCTGAGCGCACACCCAGATGCTGGTTCACTTCGGCTCTCCAACGAAAGCTGCGGATCGCCGCGTCGCTATGGGCCAAGGTAAGCTGGCCACGATTTTCCATCATCACGTTGTAGTTAAATTCATTACTCAGATTATTAAACAGCTTGACTGATTCACTATAAAAGTTAACCCCAGCCTCGGTTAAATAATTGGAACGAATAACCGCCGTATTACGAGCGGTGTTGCCACCACCTAAATAGTTTTTTTCAAGAATCGCAATATTGGTAATACCATGGTATTTGGCAAGATTATAGGCGATGGCAGTACCGTGACCGCCGCCGCCAATAATCACTACGTCGTAGTGTTTTTTAAGCTCTGTAGCCGGTGTAAAGTGATGTTTCGCTGGGTAATCAGTGCTGAGTCCATACTTTAATAATCCAAACGGCATAGTGTTTATCTTCCCAATCGCTTTCTAGCGAATACTATTACATTGCTAATGGTTAACCTGCCAGAAACACCACAGTCTTGTTACCGTCGAGAAATACTCGGCGTTCAACGTGATACTTAACAGCCTTAGCTAGCGCCATACATTCATTGTCTCGGCCTACTCGGACCAGATATTCAGGACCGTAGCAGTGATCAACACGAGTCAGAATCTGTTCAATAATCGGACCCTCATCAAGATCAGAGGTCACGTAATGCGCTGTGGCACCAATCACTTTCACTCCGCGATCATAGGCCTGGTGGTAGGGCTTAGCGCCTTTAAAGCCAGGCAAAAATGAATGGTGGATATTGATGCAGCGACCCGATAGCTTCTTAGTCAGGTCGTTAGACAATATCTGCATATAGCGCGCTAGCACCACCAATTCAGATTTTGTCTCGTCAATGATCTCCAATAGGCGGCTTTCCTGTTGCGTTTTAGTCTCTTTGGTCACGGGTAATTGAATGAAGCGGATTCCCTCACGCTCCACCATGGGCCGCAGATCTTGGTGATTGGATACTACTGCAGTAATCTCGACGTTAAACTCACCTTTGCGGCTGCGGTAAAGGAGATCGTCTAGGCAGTGATCATATTTAGAGACGAGTAGCAGCGTCTTTGCTGGCTCTGCTGGATTATGAAACTTCCAATCCATAGAGAACTTCTCTGAGATTTCTAGGAAAGCCTCAGTCATTACTATAATGGACGGAGACTCTTTTTGTCGGCGGAACACGGCGCGCATGAAAAACTTATTGGTATATTCATCATCAAACTGCTCAAGTGCGCAGATGTAGCAGTCTCGATCAGCGAGAAAACTAGTGACCGCTGCAACAACGCCACTACCGGCTTGACAGGTTGCGGTGAAAATAAAGTGTTCGTCGTTCTGAGTTATCATATTATGGGCCTCTGAGTTTGTGGTATTGGACATTCTAAGCCTCAACAGCGCTGAAATTTTGCCCAGCACTTGGTTGTTAAAACTATCGACCGATCAAGTTGATGATTTTATAAGCTGTTTAGGGAAGTTACGTGGAATACCCAAAATGCAGAAAAACTACAAAGATCTGGGTAACAACTAATACAGTAACAAAAGCTGTAGATCAGCAACGTTTGTTCCTGTACCTCCTGTAATTAATAAATCATTTGAAGATTTGAGTGCATGATAAGCGTCGTTGTTATTTAAGGCGTGAATAGGGTTTGTGCCATTTTCACGCATACGAATTAACGAATCTGGATCTACAAATCCGCCGGCTGCGTCAGTTGGTCCATCTCGGCCATCGGTGCCGGCGCTTAAAAATAACCAGCGAGGAGGAAGGTTATTGTGATCGGCAGCCAATGCAAATGCCAATGCAAATTCCTGATTGCGACCACCTTTGCCGTCACCTTTTATCGTCACTGTTGTTTCACCACCAGCTACAATCAGAAGAGGAGTGCCCATTGATTTTTTGCCTAACAACTCTCCCGCTATTATTACCAAACTCTCAGCTGCAACTTTCGCTTCACCACAAATTGGCTCTTTTAAAATCTTGACGTTTAAACCAGTTTTCTTTGCTGCACTCTCCACTGCAGACACGCTGACGTTGTTTGAACCAATCAAATAGTTTTTGACGTCCTTTTTGAAAAAGTCATTTGGCTGACTTCGTACTGGAGTTACAGGTTTCTCCAAATGCTGAATCACAGATTTCGGCAAGTTATACCAGACGTTTGCTTTTTTTAGTATATTTATTGCATCGGTTCTACATTCCTTAGAATGTACAGTAGGTCCACTTGCGATAGCGCCGAGATCATCACCAATAACGTCTGACAAAATTAGACCGATGACACGCGCCGGCGAGGCTAGCTCGGCTAATTTACCGCCTTTTACCGCCGACAGCTGCTTCCGAACTACATTCATTTGGTTGATGTCAATACCACTAGCCAACAGCGCTTGTGTGGTATTTATTTTGTCTGTAAGACTTATGCCTTCAGCTGGTTGTGAAAACATTGCAGATGCACCGCCACTGACGAGCACTAATAATGTGTCATCGACTGCTAAGCTAGTCACTTTTTTTAACACCTTTTGTGTTGCGCTCAGACTTTCTTGGTTCGGAAACGGGTGCCCAGCGACCATAGTTGTAACACCGTTTATGTCAACTAGGTTTTCTTGGTTAGTAATGACAAGTGGCCGATTAATGAAATTGTTCATGGGTAGCACTGAAAGAGCGCCCAGCATCATATTACAGGCAGCTTTGCCTACGCCAATCACCATAGTTTTATGAAAATGAGAGGGGTCGTCTACAATTAATTTGGATAAACAATTAGACACACAAAGCTTTGGATCAGCAGCCCTTACCCCATCTTTAAACAGATTTATAATGTCGCGGCGAGCTAGGTTTTTCTCAAATTCATTCAAAATAATTTCTCTTCTATTTCACCCGTGACCGAGCTTAACAAGGCTTTACCTTTGTAAACCACAAGGCCCTCCTCGAGCGCATCAATGATGGACAAATCTATACATAGTGGCACATCAACCTACGCTTGAACCAGTTGAATGGTTTTCACCAAAAGAGCAGGTTCATCTGCCAGAGGGATGCCCGCATTGATGTCTAAAATGATGACTCTAACTTCAACCTGCGCTAGGGAATCAGCTTCTACGCGGCTAAAGTCGCCATTCTTAATTTCTTCAGCTAACAACTTGCGGCCAGTAGGGTTAATACCTCTCTAATGACAGTAAAGGGTCTATTAAAACCAATGATTACTTCTTTGGTAGCAGAGCTGATAATCGTATCAGTCATTTAAAATTCCTGCTTTAGAGTCAAATAAAGACCAGTAACCTGGCCAAAAAAATTAAGAGTAAACGGTGAAACTTTTGCCATTCAGTTCAAAATGACCATCTTGCACATGGTACATCCATGCAGCCGATTTCTGTAAGCCACCTAAGGGGTATAAGTGACACTGGACGATCAAGCAATCAGCATCGTTATGTATGCCCCTAACGAGATCTCGTATGAGTTCACTTGGCTCTGACGAGGGGGCGTTAACGTATTTTCCTAAGAATGAGTCTTTAAGGCCTAGTTTTACCATATTCATTGGATTGCGCGTTAAAAAGCGAACCGATGCGCCCACCCCACAGTGGGCCGCATGACGCAAGAGGGTTTTAATGGTGGCTAGGCCCGGCACACCTATATGAATGGGTAGTTCGTTACCCGCATCACGAATTTCGCGTTCCCAAGTAAAAATAGGTCCAGCTTCAAATAAAAACTGTGTGGCTAAATACAAACTCATGTCAGTTTCTTTAGCAAAATCGTTTTTTTCTTTAATGGCGAGTGCGCAATCAGCAGGGCTAATGTCGGGGCTACCTTCTGGATGACCCGCTAAACCCATTTTCAAAATACCATACTTTTCAAACAAGCCGGTTCTGAGCACCTCTATTGAAGAGCCAAACTCGCCAATGGGAGTGTTGACCCCACCACCAATTAATAAACCTTCGGTGACGCCAGTTTCACCTTGCAGTGTGGCAAGGTTTTCTTCGAGAAACTTGGAAGAAGGAATGGAACGCGCCGCAAAATGAGGCACCGGATTAAAGCCTTCGTTTTTAAGACGACGTACGGTATTCACTGTGTCTGAAAAATCTGAACCTGGCAAGAAGGTCACGTAAACAGTGCAGCCTGGACGCAACATGTCTCTAAAATCTGCCACATTAGCCGACCCACCTGGGGTAACTTCTACCGTGGTTTTTTGCATCAAATCAATAATAGCTTGTTTTTCTGTAACGGCATTCAGCACCATGGGTACTTCTCCAAAAAATATAATTGATTGAATATTCAATTATCCTAGTTACTTATTTTCAATTAACATCAACATACTATTTAATTATCGTTAAAACTTAGGCCACACATTCGTGCGATATTAAACGACTGTTTGGTGTCGCTCGATACAAGTTCTTAAAACATCGTCTGGGTCCCTTTTCCACCAGTTGTCACTGGAGAAAATTTCTACTTCACAACATCCTTTGTAGCCGGAAGATTCAACCCAACCGCGTATCTTCTTAAGATCGATGATTCCATCCCCCATCATTCCCCGATCGGTGAGCATATCGTTGGTAGGAACCATCCAATCGCAGACATGGTACCCAAGTAATTGATTGTTCTTTCCTGCTCGCATAGTCTGCTCTTGTAAGTCAGGATCCCACCATACGTGGTAGACATCCAAAGCAACACCAATACCTGTCCCCAAAAGATCACAAATATCTAGGGCTTGCTTCATCGTATTCACACAAGCACGATCTGCAGCGTACATGGGATGTAAGGGTTCAATTGCCAATGGAATATTATTACTCCGGGCATGATCAAGAACCGCGGAAATGCCATCAAACACTTGGTCGCGAGTCTCGTCGATATTTTTTGAGCCTACTGGCAGGCCCCCTACAACCAAAACTAAACAGTCCGCGCCCAAAGTGGCTGCTTCATCGATCGCCCGGCGGTTATCGTCGATATTTGCTTGGCGACCCGCTGCAGTTGAGGCTGGGAACATACCTCCACGACAGAGTCCAGTCACTTGCAATCCAGCGTCTTTTATCAACTTTGCTGCATAGTCAATTCCACATTGTTCAACTTGGTCGCGCCACGGTGAAATTCCACCAATGCCGTGTCGTGCACAGCCATCAATTATTTCTTCCAGATTCCATTTCGTTTTTACCGTAGCGGTATTTAATGAAATAAATCGAGTATCATTTGATAAGTCCCTCATTTTATTAACCCTCTAAACCGTGAACTTTAAGAACAGACTTCATCCGCTCTACCGCCTGCTCTTGATTCGGAAATAAACCAGCGAGATCAGCCAATTTAAAAAGCTGCGCTAAATGCGTAATAGAACGCGTGCTCTGTTGACCACCTATCATAGTGAAGTGGTTTTGATGCCCATTTAAGTAGGCCATAAAAACCACACCTGTTTTATAAAAACGCGTAGGAGCTCTAAATATATGTCGCGATAATGGAACTGTCGGCGCCAAAATTTCATTAAAAGTAGCAATGTCGTTTTTACCCAAGGCTTGAAGTGCAGCGCAAGCTGCAGGTGCAATGGCGTCGAAAATACCTAGCAACGCGTGAGAGTAACCATGACTGTCACCCTGTATTAATTCTGCATAGTTAAAATCGTCTCCCGTATACATTTTTACAGATTCGGGAAGGCGTCTGCGCATGTTAATTTCTTTATCTTTATCGAGTAAAGATACTTTAATCCCCTCAACTTTAGCCGCGTTTTGTTTGATAATTCCAAGGCAACAGTCCATTGCATCATCGAGATTAGAATGGCCCCAATAGCCTGACAATGCAGGATCAAACATGTCACCCAACCAGTGCATAACGACCGGTTCTTTAACCTGAGACAAAATTCGATCATATACTTTTGCATAATCGTCTGGTGATTTTGCGCAGGTAACTAACGCTCGGCTAGCCATCAAAATAATTTTGCCACCTTCTCCCTCGATAAATTCAATTTGCTCTTCGTAAGCCCTAATAACGTCGTCTAAGGTTAGATTGTCATTTAGATCTAAATGATCTGTACCACAGCCAGAAGCAACAATTGCATTAGGAAATTCTTTGGCAGCATTTAGTGAACGACGTATCAATTCCTGTGCACCTTTCCAATCTAACCCCATGCCTCTTTGTGCAGTATCCATTGCTTCTGCAACACCTAAGCCCATACTCCACAAATATCGACGGTAATTTAGCGTCGCATCCCAATCCACCATAGAATCTAGCCAAGGGTCTACAGTAGCTAATGGTTTTGCTACAACATGAACTGCTGAATAGGCAATACGCGGAAGCGCAATCCCTTTTTCAATAAGAAAATCTTTCGGTTTCTGAAGGTTATATTTTTCCAGTAACCCGCTTTCTGAAGGAAGAATAATGACGGACATGGTCTAAACCTCCAGCTCGGGCACATCGTACCATTTACGTTCTTTCGAACTTTTCAGAGCGAGGTCAACCAGCTGAAGACCTTTAGCCCCTGATTTTAGATCGTATTCCCATGGTCCATCTTCAACGATGTACCGAATAAATTCTTCCCACTGAGTTTTGAAACCATTGTCATAAGTTTGATTGTTTGGTACTTCAACCCAGTCTTCCAAAAAATTCATTTTTTGCGGTTCATCGGGGTTCCAGACTGGCTTTGGAGTATTCACTCTGGATTGGGTTTTGCAACTGTGTAAGCCGGCAACAGCTGAACCGTGAGTACCATCAATGTGGAAAGTAACTAAGTCATCCCGGTGAACTCGGGTACACCACGAACTATTAAACTGCGCGATAATGCCACCTTCCAATTCAAACGTTGCGTAAGCAGCGTCATCGGCTGTGGCTTTGTATTTTTTACCGCTCTCGTCATAACGAGTCGGTATATGTGTGACGCCTGTGCAACTAACTGCTTTTATAGGTGCCACAGTGAAGTCCAATACATAACGCCAGTGGCACAGCATGTCCAGTATCATTCCACCACCATCTTCTTTCCTATAGTTCCAAGAAGGGCGCTGTGCTGCCTGCCAATCTCCTTCAAATACCCAGTAACCAAATTCACCACGCACCGAAAGGATTTCGCCAAAAAAGCCATTGTCTCTAAGCGCTTTTAATTTCATCAAACCGGGTAACGATAATTTGTCGTGTACGACTCCGTTCTTGACACCTTTTTCTTTGGCATATCTTGCCAAATTGAGTGCGACTTCTAATGTTTCAGAAACAGGCTTCTCTGAATAAATATGTTTACCTGCGTCCATTGCTTTTTTGAGCAGATCAGCTCGCATTTGCGTCGAACCGGCGTCAAAAAATATTGTGTCTTCAGGATTTTTAAGCGCCGCGTCAATATCTGTCGACCAGCGGGTAATGTTGTGCTTTATTGCCAGTGCTTCCATTTTCTCGGCGTTCCGGCCAACAATAATTGGATCGACTACAACACGATCTCCATTGGACAACGTAACCCCACCTTGCTCACGTATTGCTAAAATTGAACGGATCAGATGTTGATTCATGCCCATTCTTCCAGTTACACCATGCATGATGATGCCAATTTTTTGTTCAGCCATGTTATTATTCTCGGTTAGAATTTTAATTATAATTTGTTGAAGTTTTAAGCTCGTTTAGAACTTCCCAATTAGGGTGAGGAGGTGAATTGATTTTGCCAGATGAGCGAACGTGGCTTAGAGTAAGGCTCTGATGAGAATAGAACCGACCAAGATTAGTCGGTCTATATCTACATCAGGGGATACTGTAAGTTAAGGATAAGTTATTGAATAATCAATAAACTCATTTGTAAATGCACTAGCTGGATCAAATGCAGTAATGTCATAAGAATCATTTACTACATCATAATCCTTGAAGACTCTTTGACTATCCCATGCCCCGACAGCAAGCTCTCCCGTCATAACTTTTGCTGAATATTCAAATTGTCTAAGGGCATCTGATTGCTTCATTGATGCTGCATTAGATAATGCATCAGCACAAGGTTTTGGGTCATTTAAGCACGCAGCAAATGCCTTTTGAGTAACTTGAACCATTGCTTTGATAGCATCATTCTTTTTCTCTAGCGCATCCTCACTAGCAAAATATGCAAGGCCATAAGGATTAAGACCATTATCGCGCATCAATGCATAACCCAAATCATCACCAAAAATATCTTCATAAACAAAATGAACTGAGTAAAAATGAGTTGTAGCATCAATAGCCCCTGAATGTAATGCAGCAACTTTTCCAGTAGGTTGAAGGTTTACCCATTCAACATCATCTGGCTTTAAACCAATAGCTTTTGCAATTGGAATCCACATCTGACGTGCCGCATCAAAAGATGGTGCGCCAAGTTTTTTTCCTTTTAAATCTGCAACGGTCTCAATTCCAGATGATTTTTTCCAGTAGATTCCGTAAGGACTATCATTGAAAGCAACAAAAATACCCTTCATCTTAGAGCCATTTCCGATAAATTGTAATGCAGTTGGTGTATCAATAATAGCAATCTCAGCCTGGCCAACTGTTAATGCTTTTGCAGATGCACCTGAGCCAGAGCCTTGACGAACTTCTAGGTCAACACCTGCATCGGCATACCACCCTTTTGATAATGCATAATAGATAGGAGCATGATCGCCTCCAGCCTTCCAATTAAGCTGAAGACTTAACTCTGTAGCAAAAGTATTTGATGCGAATCCAGAGATTAGGAGCGCAACAACTGATAATTTAATTTTTTTAATCATAATAATATCCCCTCTTTTTTTATAAAAAATACTTAGCTCATACCAAGTAACTTATATATCCGGCGAGTATATTCACCAAATTCTTTTGTAGTTTTTATGTCTAAATTGCGTGGCCCTGGTAGGTCAATTTTGAATTGGTCTGCCATACGAGCAGGGCTAGACGTCATAACTGCCACTTGACTTCCAAGGAAAACTGCTTCTTGAATGCCATGAGTTACAAAAAGGATGGTTTTGCCACTTTCCTTCCAGATCCTCAATAGTTCAAGGTTCATGCGTTCGCGCGTCAATGCATCAAGAGCCCCAAAAGGCTCGTCCATTAAAATAAGACTTGGATCATGAATTAATGCCCTTGCAATAGACGCGCGCTGTTGCATTCCTCCAGACAGTTGTTGAGGGTAAGCATTTTTAAATTCACTTAAACCCACCATATTTAGAAGGTCATGGACTCGTTCACGACTCTCATTAACTGGCAAACCTAAAATTTCTGCAGGAAGAAGAACATTATCAAAAATTGTGCGCCATTTAAGCAGTAAGGGTTTTTGAAATACCATGCCAATATCCTTCCCTGGGCGAAAAGGTTGAAGTTCATTTTCAATCTCAATAGTTCCTGCAGAAGGTTCAAATAATCCAGCCACCATTGACAATATAGTAGATTTACCGCAACCTGATGGACCAACAATTGAAACTAAGTCTCCCTCCATAATATTCAGTGATACATCTTTTACCGCTAGGAATTCCTTTCCATTAATATTGAATACTTTTTCAACACTATCAAGACGAACAAATGGTTTAGATTTTTGCTTATTCATTGGAAATACCTTTACGAGTAATAAAGAAATACTCAAGCAACATCACAAGGCCATATAAGAGCATTCCAATAAGGCTAATAAGTGCTAATGCCATCATCATTGCAGGTGTGTTGAGGGCATTTTGCTGTATTAGTAGAAAATTACCCAAACCTTTATCTGAGGCAATAAACTCACCAACAACAGCACCAGCAACAGCAAGAACTGCCGCAACTTTCATACCTGAAAAAAGATAGGGTAAAGAGCTGGGTAGTTGTATCTTGATAAATATTTGCCAACGGTTTGCTTTCAATGCTTTTACTAGGTTTATCAACTCTGGCTCTACCTCAATCAAGCCTCGATAGGTAGTTAGTACAATTGGAAAAAAACAGATTGAAAAGGCAATAATCATATTTGGTATAATGCCATAGCTAAACCAGATGATAAAAAGCGGTGCCATCGCAACTTTAGGTACCATATTTAAAGTAACTAACAATGGCATCAATGCAGAATTGAGTATCGGCATCCAAATGAAAAGCACAGCAAATGTTATTCCAACAATGACTGCAAGAATATATCCGCCAAAAATCTCTAATGAAGTTGCCCAGATATGTCTCCACCAGTTATATGCACTCTCACCTAGTTCATTAAATGTTTCAATGGGACTCGGAAAGATGTAGCTAGGAACCTCGGCTAGCATAACTGTTGCTTGCCATATGAGAATGAAAGCAATGTGACTTAGCATCGCTATGATAAATCCTTTATATTTCATAATTTGTCATAATCTATTAATATTTTTAATTTAAATAACACGAACTTATAAATGATTCGTTCGAATAGTTGCTCTTACAGAGACTTGAACATGTTGTTCAGCTGTAGATTTGTCTTCCTCTCCCCAGATCAATTCAATTTCATTACCATTTATGGCATCAGCTTCATCAATCATTGCTAAAGAAAACCAATTTCTAAGATTTGCGCTATACTGAGAATAGGTTGCTAATCCAATCATTTTATTATTTTGAAAAACCTTATCAAATGGAAGAATAGAATAATAAGAGTTTGGCACTTCAAGATACTTATATCGCTCACCATCTCCTATCATGCCGCCAATGACCTTTAACGTGTCTTCTTTATTCCAATCAAGCCATACTTTTTTACGGTGTGGTTTGTTCTGTAATTGCTCAAGCTTATTTCTCCCAATAAAATCATGATCAAATTTAATATGGCCCCCGTATCCTAGATCCCACGGAGTTTGGTAATAGTCCTCAATATTATTAGAATAAAAACTCCCACCTAAAGAGGCAGTTGCTTCAAAACTATCTGCACTAAGCCATTCCCTATAAGGTTTCATTTCGTCGCCTGTATATATCGCAGGCATTGGTGATGGTATCCATCCAGATTCAGGCGACACTGTTGAGTAGGCACGACTCCCACCCATACGAAGACCAAATTCGCTCCCAACTGCCAATAATGCATCCAGAACTTTTTTTCCTTCTTCTCTTGGCCCATGAATTTCTAATCCTGACATTCGAGACATACTATGATTCAATGCACGAACTTTACAGCCAGCAATCTTAAGGTCACCTATATTGAAAAATGGAATTTCAGGAAACTTACCTTCATGTACTTTTTTAATTAAATCAATTGAATTCGGGCCTTGGATCTGAAAGCGATAGAGCGACCTATCATTGGGGTTTTCAAATGAACGCAAATCACGAACAACTTCAACATCATAGTCTCCATTTTCCGCATGAAAAGCTACCCAATTTGGAACAGAAGGACGACCAACAACACTAACTTTTTCATCAGTATGCCCAAATAGAATTGCATCACCAATAACTAATCCATCATAGTTACAAGCAACTAACTGCTTAGCTTTATTTTTTCCGAAGTTAGCAAGTGAATTGACCCCTATGTCAGATATTAAGCGTCGAACATCTGGCCCTTCAAAATAAAAATCAGTCATATGAAAAGATTGATCAAAAATTACTACTGATTTTTTCCACGCTATCTGCTCATCACGCCAATTAGTGTATTCGGAAGAAAATGGAAAAGCATATCCAGTTACAGTAGAGTTACGTAACATTTCTACAGGATTGTTAAATTGAGAGAGTTTATGCTCTAGTGTCTTTATTTTAGTCATTTTATTGGATTTTCATTAGTTAGTTGAATAGTAAATTGTGATGCTATATTGTCATATAACTTTGGATATAATCTTAGCGAATTCGGAATTTCAGTTATTTGCGAAATAGGAAATAAATAATGTTTACAACATCAGCTCAAAAAGTTTCTCTGGATCAAAGTGGTATTTATATTTTTGAAAGTCAACATGCTAAGAACTTTAAAATGAAACTAGGGATGTGGGATTTTGCGAAAATTTGTCTGGTTCGAAAAGGTAATGGTTTAATTGAACATGAATCGGACCCCATAAAAGTAAAAGAGGGCGATGTAATCTTTATTCCTGAAAATTATCCTCATAAGTTTGTTGACACTTCAGGAGATCCTTTAACACTACTGATGGTTTGTTTCTCAACTAAGTTGATTCATTTAGCACCGGTATTAAGTAATGGTTATGAAGGCTTTAAAAAAAGTGTTACTCCATTAATGCCATTAAATACACTCAAAAGCCATCGGCGAACAGACATCTACCAAAATTTTAAAAGAATGGTTTTTGAACAAATCACTAAAAAACCTGGCTTTGAGCTAAAAAACTGGGGTTTATTATTTGAATTGCTAGTCATGGCATCACGTACATCAAATGAAATGTACAAAGTTAAGACCTCTAAACTACCAATAGATGGAAGAGATGGTTTTTTAAAAACAATCGATTATATTGATGAAAATTTTACAAATGATATTCAAATAAAGAATCTTGCTACCTACGCTGGAATAAGTTATCGCTACTATACTTTCATATTTAAAAGGCATAAAGGGACTACTGTTAATGCTTATATCAAAAATTTGCGTTTGAATTTTTCAAAAAAACTGCTGTTAGAAACAAACAATATTCTCTATTCTTCATTGGATGCAGGATTTACTGATTTGTCAAACTTTTACAGAATTTTTAATTCTGAAATGGGCATGACACCTAAGAAATATATCGAAACCTATACAACTGAATGAAAACGTTCAACAATCGATTTTAATATTTCTTCAGGTGGTCTAACCACTAATCAAAGGTGTAGGAGAAGTATATGGCTTTCTCGGAATACGACAAACAGTTCGCGGAAGCGATGGCAGTGAAATTAAAGCTGAGTCGCCAGCAGACCTCGAAAACTTCCTCAACATCAGCGGCAAGCAGCGAACCCTCCGCGCCAACAGGCGAGATGCCCAATCGGGAGTCGATAATGGACTCGGTAATAGCCAGGAATCCTCGCCTTACCAGAGAGGAGCTATCGAAGGATATGGAGGAGATGGGCTTTTAAGCCTTAATTTAAATACTCTAAGCAAATACCAGTTCTATAGAGCTAGACCTTACTATTTGGAATGCTGGGATTACCAGATAAAGCTTTAAACACGCCATTTTATTTTCCAACCGCGAGTATCAATATAGGTAGACAGATTGCGTTTTTGGTACGTAGGTTGGTATGTTTTTTTATGATATTAATATTCATCCCAATAATATAGCCATATTATAGACAGATACGCCGTCTCTCTGGGACGCCATTCGACAACACCACAAGAATAAACTCACGTATGCTAATATTGAGACTAACGTTCTATTGAAAGCCCCCGTTATTTTATGTCTATTTAAATTAAATTCTCAGCTTTTAAATGGCCCTAGACATAGGCTTTTGCAGTTCTTAAATCATAAATCCAAAGCCTGTAATTATTGTCGACCACTTTGGCTTAATTAACCAAGGATTGATAAAAATCAGACCAAATAACAAAGAATATCACTCCCATTCCCTAAGTAAAATCAGCCTTACAATAAATATTTTTTATAACTTGACACCGTGCATATTTAAGGGCAAATTTCTTTTATTGGTAGCTTCTTTTTTTTAATGTTAAATCTTATTTAGAGAATTGCTATATGGCTAACTTACTTGATAACTTAGAAAACATAGAAAGAATTTTAAATGAATATAATGACGATGAAATTGGCCCTACTTTGAACAAAAAACAACGGGGCATTATGGCTTTAGAAGCTAGACGCCGGGTAGAGTTAAAACTTGAAGAAGCCCAAATAAGAAGAGAAATAGGCGGTTATGATGTGGATTACGATTTAGACTAAAGCACAAATAGTTTATACATTGGCTAAGCACTTTTGGCGTAATTTTTAATATTATCACCCATTATCGTTGATGGAAATTACAGGGATACCTAAGAATGAAACTGACTACCAGCGTATTTCAGTTATGAGCCTGCGCGAACATCGCCCCCAGTTGGGTTGGTGAGTGAGTCCATAATTGCGCAGAGATTCCAGACCAATGTTGGCTTTTCACCCTTATGATAATCCTGCATGCTGGAATCTTGACCAACTTTATTTAGGGGATTCAATAGCTAATCACAAGGGTTTGGACTGCCAGACAAGGAACTGTGCCAGAACAATTTCAAACCCTGTTTCGTAGCACTATTTCGTAGCAATTATTATCAGTAACCTTTTGTTTTATAATGATTTAAAAATTTATATACAAATGGATGAGACTCCCCCACCTCCACCATACACAAGTTTCAAGGGTTCTTATTGAGATTCATAATTAGCCTCGTTACCCTATTAAAAAAGGGTTTCTGGGCTTTTTTATGCCTGTAACAATTTTATAGACGTTCATCCTAGGTTGTAGAAGCTTACCTCTATGGGTACACTATAATGTACACGTTCCCCACGTAGTTAAAATGCGTGTACCAAAAATGATCTAACAAATTACGCAAGCAGGACAAAGTGCTGCGCACTTCGCCCCTTCGTAAGGCGTTATGCGAATAATTCCTGACCGCAGGCTACGATGAGAAATGTCTGACTTCAACCTCCCCATTGTGGAAGAGTGGTATGACACCAAATCCTATCCAAACAACGTCACCAGAATTTCTGAAAAATATATCGACCCTTACTGGTCCGGTAATATTTGGGTGATAAAGGGCTCTGAAGCCAGCTTGGTTGTCGATACCGGGACTGGCATCGTGTCTCCTATTCCATTAATAGAGTCGATTACGAATACACCGCTTATAGCTACCGTATCTTGCCATTATTATGATCATGCAGGAGGTCTTCACTATTTCGACAGGCGATGCAGTCACCCCCTCGATGCTGCTGTTATTTCTGATCCCACAAACGACATGGGCGCAGGACATTTTAATCAATTTGCTGTATTTTCCGCGTTGCCAAACAAAGAGTTCAAATTGGGATCATATTATCCCATAAGTACAATATCCTCTGACTTACTCTGCGACGGCTTCATCTTTGATTTGGGCAATCGGAGTATCGAAGTTCTCCATATTCCAGGGCGCACAATGGGAAGTTTAGTATTTTGGGAAGAGAAAACTGGCAACTTATTTGGCGGCGAAACTGTGTTTGTCGATCCATACTTAAATAATTTTCCACCTAAAAACGTGCAATCTTACGAAGACGGTTTGAAGCGTCTTTGCCAATATCCGGTATCAACAATTTTCGGTGGTCACTTTGAACCGTTTTCTGGAAAGGAACTCATTGATTTAGTGGGGAGTGAAATTGGGCGCTATGACTAAGTTTCGCATAACAAGACGCTTCAATCTGACTCCATGATACTCAAGCAAGCTCATGCGCACTGGCATTGGATCGAGGCAAAATTGGGGGTAATGGAAGGCTGTAGAAAGTGGAAAGTCACAAAGAAGGTTGGCTATGAGGCTCAGTAACAGTTCTGATGGACATATTGTTTTTTTGGTACACAGGTTGGTACATGGGACGCATAGTTAAAACAAACTATCTGGGACGCCATTCAAAACTTAGCTGAACAAGGCTAGGCAGGGACCAAATTAATACGACCCCACATTTATAGTGTCTTTGGATTAAGGATAAGGTATTTTTATGCTCTATCCCGAATTTGGTTGAGGGTCTTGCTTGGGGTGAGGGCTTGGGGGTCGAGTTTTATATGAATTAAGGCTGGTTTTTTCGCTGCTATCGCGGCACTTAAGGCTTGAGGAAATTGGTCACTGTTAGTCACTTGGAAGGCATAAGCACCATAGGCTTTTGCTAAGGCACAAAAGTCTGGATTAACCAAGTTAGTCACACTGATACGATCAGGAAAATGCAGTTCTTGGTGCATGCGAATGGTGCCATACATGCCATTGTCGATAACCAATAGCACAATGGTTGCATTTTCTTGCACGGCAGTACCAAATTCTTGCATGGTCATTTGAAAACAACCATCACCAGCAAAAGCGATGACCGTTTTATTGGGGAAAGCCATTTTTGCAGCGACAGCAGCGGGTAAGCCATAGCCCATAGAGCCACTGGTGGGCGCCAGTTGGGTGCCATATTCAGAAAACTTCCAAAAGCGGTGAATCCAAGTGGCATAGTTGCCTGCGCCGTTGGTTATAATGGCATTTTTAGGCAAGGACGTTGCTAGGTGGGCCATGATGGCTGGCATCTGTACCTCACCAGGATGGGCTTCAGTGGGTAAACTTGACCAGTTCTGGTAGTTTTTGTGGCATCGCGCCAAGTGATCAAAACGTTCTGGCGTCGTTTTTTGAGTGGGGCTCAATTGAGAAAGCCCTTGTGCTAATGCCTTTGGGCTGGCATGGATGGCTAAATCGGCACGGTACACTCGGCCGAGTTCTTCAGCTGAGGCGTGGATATGAATAAGCTGTTGTTGGGTATCATGGACGCCCAGTAATTGATAATTTTGTGATGGCACCTCTGAAAAACGCCCACCCATAAGGATGACTAAATCGGCATCGCTAATGGCCAATTTTAAATCAGGATTTATGCCTAAGCCTACATCGCCAGCATAGTTGGGGTGATTATGGTTAAACAACATTTGGCGTCGGAACGAACACGCCACTGGCACTTTAAACTGTTCTGAAAAGGCCTCTATGTGAGCCACTGAATCTGCAT